>CAJHZH010000279.1_pt1 | contig 14368 bp, 6 predicted proteins | sample 9198951 | NCBI WGS metagenome assembly CAJHZH01 (sample SAMEA7708381, study PRJEB35096) | sediment metagenome | biome: marine neritic benthic zone biome [ENVO:01000025]; feature: sediment [ENVO:00002007]; material: shallow marine sediment [ENVO:03000034] sea grass bed [ENVO_01000059] ...
ACAATGTCGCCGCGATTCTTGATCGAGCCCTCGATGCGGGTGAGGGGGTTCTTCGGTTGACGCCGACATGGGTTCCCCGCAGTTTCCTGCACCCCGGTCGTCGAATTAAATTGCACCCCGATGATTATTACGCGCTCGGCGCCGAGCGCGGGGGCATCGATGAGCGCTGGTTCTCGAGCACAACCGAGGCGGCCAATGACAACCGGCAATGGCACGAAGGCCTTAGCTTTTGCATATTTGAAGGCAACACTTTCCTGTTAAGAGATGCGGTGTCTGAAAACGGCGCTGCAATGATCGGCCCAGCGATCTGGAATGAATATGGAAAATGGCCGGTCTACTCGAAGTTCTTTGATAACCTTGGTCCGATTCCGCACCATATGCATCAGGGCTTTGAAGATGCGTCGCTTGTTGACCAGGAAGGCAAACCAGAAAGTTACTATTTCCCGCCCCAATACAACAATTGCGACAACCATTTCCCGCATACGTTTATGGGTTTGGAACCCGGCACCGCAAAATCTGACGTGCGGCGTTGTCTCGAGCGCTGGAATCAAGGCGACAACGGGATCCTGGATTTATCGAAAGCCTATCGGTTACAGCGCGGGACCGGTTGGCTGATCCCGCCTGGTGTACTCCATGCACCCGGATCGCTATGCACGTACGAACCGCAGTGGGGCAGTGATGTTTTTGCGATGTTCCAAAACATCGTCGAAGGTCGATACGTTCCATGGACCCTGCTAGTTAAGGATATACCAACAGACAAACACGACGATCTGGACTTCATAATCGGACAACTCGATTGGGAAAAGAATGTCGATCCTACCTTCAAAGACAATCACTATCTCGAACCGATTGTCGCTCGAAGCGGCGATGGTTGGGTCGATCGTTGGGTCGTTTATGGTTTGGTAAACGGCAAACAGCTGTTTTCGGCGAAAGAGCTGACGGTCGAGCCCGGTTTTACTTGCGAACTGGACGATCCGGGCGCCAGCGGATGGATTACGGTTCAAGGCACGGGTAGAATCGGCAATCTTGATTTGCAAACCCCAGCTATGATCCGATTCGGGCAAAACACAACGGACGAAGTGTTTATTACATTTGATGCCGCCTCCAGCGGGGTAAGAGTTGAAAACACCGGTGACGAACTGCTGGTTGGGTTGCGTTATTTTGGACCCGATACTTTTGAATCGGTTCCTCAGGTCGGTAGCCACAAAACAATCGCCAGCCATTAACCAAGAGTTTTATGAACACCTTCCCAAAACTTCACAACGCGATGTGGCCAGGTTTGGTCGGAAAGGGTCCGGATGCGGATGAGCCGGCGATCGATCTGGATACGATGCTCGAACTAACGTCGGCAGCCGAGGTTGATGGAGTGTCCTTTGACGGCGTTGATCTGTTTCTATACGAACCACATATCGATATTGATATCTCGGACGATGAGTTACGCGGGATCGCCGACAAAATCGGCGGGAAGGGATTCAAGGTCGGATCGGTTGTGGCTCCCGTTTGGTTCGACGGAAATGCTATGGGTGATGAAACACAGCGTCAAAACTTTGTGAATGCTGTTGAGAAAGCCTGTCGAATCGCTGCGAAATTCGACGAGTGGGGCATGCGGGAATATGGAATCGTGCGAATTGATTCGGCCGGTAGCCCTGCCGAGTGGGCTGATGATCCGGTGGCGAATCAACAAAAGATTGCACAGACATTCAGGCAAGCGGCAGGCGTCGCTGTCGAGCACGGACAACGACTCGCCGCCGAAGGCGAGATCTGTTGGGCTGGCATGCATTCGTGGAGAAACATGCTGGAGTTGTTGGAAATGGTCGACATGAAAGACGCGTTAGGCTTTCAAGCCGATTTGGCGCACACGTATCTGTATTTGCTGGGATACAACGCGGCCGAACACGCGTTGCTTGGTGAGAATCATACGCCCGAACAGTTTGCCCAAGCGTACAAAACTATGACTGACGCGTTACGGCCTTGGACTGTCGATTTTCACGTCGCTCAAAATGACGGAACTGTCAAGGGAAGCGGATCTCATGACAAAACCGGCCGGCACTGTCCGGCGAACGATCCCAATGGAAAACTAGATATCGTCGATTGCTCGGGATACTGGCTCGTTGGAGCTCAAAGTCGAGGCGTTAATCATATCTGCTGGGACGGATGCATGTTTCCCAACGAGATGCTACGAGACCCGGAAACGTGGAACACAATTTTGCGAACGATGATTGATGTGCGTAACGCGCACGGCTGGTCGTAATGCGAATTCCTTCTCGAACATAAAAATAAACCAGTGGAGAAGTTGGCCGAATGAGGGTCAATCCCCTGTTCTTCAAATCAGAGATACATAATCTATGGCTGAAAAACGAAAATTCAACATCGGAATGATCGGCTACGGATTCATGGGCCGTGCCCATTCGAACGCCTACCGTAAAGTCTCGAATTTCTTTGACGTGCCAATGCAACCGGTGCTGAAGGTCGCATGTGCTCGAAATGCCGAGCCGCTTCAGGCGTTTGCCGATCAGTGGGGATACGAGTCAATCGAGACCGATTGGCACAATGTCATAGCGCGGGACGACGTCGACGCGGTCGATATTTGCGTACCAAACAACCTTCACAAGGAAATCGCCATCGCCGCGGCACAGGCCGGCAAAATGATCTTATGTGAAAAACCGTTGGCCATGAATGCGGCCGAAGGTGAAGAAATGTGCAAGGCGGTTGAAGCCGCAGGTGTATCAAACATGGTTTGGTATAACTACCGGCGAGTGCCCGCGGTGACGCTCGCAAAGAAATTGATCGATGAGGGAAGACTGGGAAAAATCTTCCACTACCGGGCCAATTTCCTCCAGGATTGGACGATTGCAGACGATTTGCCTCAAGGCGGCACGGCGTTGTGGCGGTTGGACGTCTCGGCAGCCGGATCGGGTGTCACCGGCGACTTGCTGGCCCATTGCATTGACACTGCCATTTGGCTGAACGGCCGTATTAGCGACGTCACGGCGATGACAGAAACGTTTATTAAGGAGCGGATGCACAATCTGACTGGAAAAGTCGAGCCGGTCGGTATCGACGATGCCTGCGCGTTTTTGTGCCATTTCGAAAACGGTTCACTCGGCATTTTCGAATCCACCCGATACGCGCGCGGTCACAAGGCTCTGTACACGTTCGAAATCAACGGCGAGCACGCGTCGATTCAGTGGGACCTGCATGACTTGCACCGTTTGAATTATTTCGATCACCGAGACGAGGCGATTATCCGAGGCTGGCACAGCGTCCACGTGACCGATCACGGCGGAGACCATCCCTATATGGATCACTGGTGGGTGCCGGGCCTTCAGATCGGATACGAGCACAGCTTTGTTCACCAGGTTGCCGATTTTCTCGACGGTGTATCGAACAATCAACCCGTCGGCCCAACTTTTCGGGACGCGCTGGAAACACAAAAAGTCTGCGATGCGGTGCTGCAGAGCGCCGGGTCCAAATCGTGGGCAATCGTTTGATCGGGAATTCGTAGACACAAACTGCCAACTCGTTGAATCACCGGCAAGCCGGCAGATTTCCGTACGTTATGATTGATGAACTGTTTCGCGCATGCATTTCGTTTTTTGGACTTCAATCCGTACTTTGTTACTGGAACGGCGCTGCCTGATTGGCTTTCCATGATCGACCGAAAAGTTCGGGCGCGCAAGAAAACGGCCCTTGAATTTGTTGACGATCGTGATGAAATTGCGCGCCAATTGGCCCGCGGCATTGTCCAACACCATACGGATGACGATTGGTTTCACAATCGCCGGTTATTTGTTGAGCTCAACCTGAAGTTTGCCATTCAACTCCGCGAATTGCTCTCCCCGGACGCAGGGTTTCGTCCCCACTTGGTGGGACATATTGTGATTGAGATGCTATTGGACGGTTATTTGCACGACCGAAACAACGATCTGCTCGATACCTATTACCAGAAAATCCGCTCCGTCGATCCACTACGTGTGCAGCAATCGCTGCGGCCAATAACGCACGGTGAATCAAACAAAATCGCCTCGTTCATCCCAAGATTTATCGAGGAAGGATACCTTTATGATTACAAAGACGACAATCGCGTTCTGTATCGGATGAACCGCGTGCTGCGACGTGTTAAACTGGTTTCGCTGCCCGACGAGTTTTTGACTTGGTTACCGGGCGCGAGAGAAACGGTATACGAACATGCTGAAGAACTACTTCCATCGTGACACTTTTTGACTTCGCGATTCAACTTTTTTGGTGAAGCTATGAAATTTGGAATGAACTTGTTGTTGTGGACTGGCGAACTTAATGACAATGTTTTGCCTGCAATTGACTCGCTTAAGAAAATGGGTTTTGACGGAGTTGAAATTCCGCTTTTTAATTTAGACCTGGATTACTCCCATTGGGGCCAACAGCTGGATGAATTTGGACTCGAGCGAACCGCAGTTACCGTTCGAACCGCCGAGGACAATCCCATTAGCTCGGACCCAGCAGTCCGGCAATTGGGGATCGAGAACTCCAAACGAGCCATTGACTGTTGCCAGGCGATTGGGGCAACTCATCTAGTCGGTCCGTTTCATTCGGCACTCGGCGAGTTTTCGGGTGCGGGGCCAACGGAGGACGAATGGCAATGGGGTGTTGAAAGCATGCGGGCTGTGGCCGAGCACGCCGCGGAGGCCAACGTTGTCTTGGGACTTGAATCGCTGAATCGGTTTGAGATTTATTTGCTCAATACGATTGCGGACGTCGCGAGATTCGCAAAAGAAGTTAGTCATCCCAATTGTCGCATCATGTACGATACGTTTCACAGTAACATCGAGGAAAAAAACGTACGGCAGGCGATATTGGATGGAGGCGAAATGATTTGCCACGTTCATATCTCCGAAAACGATCGCAGCACTCCCGGAGCCGGCAACGTACGCTGGAAAGAAAACTTCGACGCGCTCAGAGAAATCGGTTACGACGGGTGGATGGTGGTTGAGGCGTTTGGGCTTGCGCTTCCCGAGTTGGCGGCGGCGACAAAAATCTGGCGCCGGATGTACGACACCGAGGAAAAACTAGCCTGGGATTCGCTTGAGTTCATGAAAGAACAAGTTGCAGCGCGAGTTTAGCGATTTCCTGACTTCTGAATTCGAAATTCCTTGTTTGGATTTCGATATTGGAAATGCTAAAGCAAAGTAAGTTCGAAATCCAAAATAAATGTCGAAGGCAAAGTACAGTATTCCGCCATGCAGCGACGTGTGCAAGGGACCTTCCCTCGCGCTAGTCGGCAAAATCGACACGAATCTGTTCGATATCGTCCGTCCGTCGAAAAAATGCGTCGACGACTTTAGGGTCCAATCGCCGACCCGATTCGTCTCGCAAAATGGCCGAGCATTTTTCGAATGAAAATGCCTTTTTGTATGGCCTGCAACTGGAAAGCGCGTCGTACACATCAGCAACTGCAGTGATCCGACCCTCAATTGGAATCTGCTCTTCCGACAGTTGGTTCGGATAACCGGTGCCATCCCAATTCTCGTGATGCGTTTTCGCGATATTGGCTGCCATGATCAACAGCGAAGATTGTTGTTCTTTGCGAGACAGACGGCCGTTTTTACTTTGTCGTTTTAGAACTTGAAGCTCGTGACGAGCCAGCGGTTCGATGATCGAGCAGCCCAAATTGCAGTGTTGCTGCATGACTTCGAACGCCTCATCGGAGAGGCTGCCAGGATTCAGCAAAATCGAATCAGGAACGCCAATTTTGCCGACATCGTGCAGCTGCGCAGCTAATTCGATTCGCCGACAGAATTCCGTGTCGAAACCCAATTCATCTGCGATAACGGATGAATACTTGCCCACCCGCACAACGTGTTTGCCTGTATCGTTGTCTCGAAATTCTGCCGCCTTCGCCAAGCAATGAATGATTTGTTCTCGCGATCTTTCCAGTTCAGCGGTACGCAACTGGACCTGTCGTGACAGTTCGTCCGCATAATTTGACAGATGATCCTGATGTGCTTTTACAAGCAGTGCGTTTTGGACGCGAAGTGTCAAATCGCTCGGGTCAACCGGCTTGTTTAAGAATTCGGTTGCACCAAGTTCCAATGCACTCCGTTTCGTTTCGGAATCGTTAGACGCGCTCAAAATAATAAACGGCGTGAATTGGACACACGTCATCGATTGTCGCGCTCGCAATATATCCAATCCGGTAATGTGCGGCATCATAATATCCAGCAAAACCAAATCCGGATTTTCCGAGTTGATTTGCACGATGGCTTCGCGGGAATCGGTAACAATGATAAACTTGCTGTAACCTGCAGATTGCAGAAATCGCCGAACCACTCGGATCAACAACGGCTCGTCGTCGATGATCATGATTTTGGAATTCTTGATCTGTTCCAAGCTGTCGTGAAACCGTTTGGTACGAGGCAAACCACCATTTTTCGTAGTCGAATTTGTGGGTTGTGGAATCGTAATATTGTTTGTTTGTATGTTCTGCATAGTTTTTCGGCTACATGCCCAGCCCGTAAGTGAATGTTGGCGATCAACCAATGCTCTCGCATTCGGGAATTACGATTGCGTCACCAATCGAATCCAATTCGGCAATTAAACTGGAGAATTCTTGGATTTGTTTATTTTTTGCGGCTTCCTCAAGTTGCAGTGATGGTTCAAATAACTCGCTGAATCCAACGGTACCGCCGGCACCCTTGATCCAGTGCGCCAGTTTGGCGACTTCATCGAAATCATGCTGTTTGTCAGCAGCTTTTAGCTCTTCAATTTTCTCTTTTAGGGCCGGTACAAATTCAATCACGATCTCGCGAAATTCCGGTTCGTCCATGGGTAGCGTCGAATGAATCGGTCCGCGTTTTTGCGCTAAATCGGATACAGGTGGAGCGCTGGCAGAAGTAGCATCGTGTTGGACCGCCTCGGCGTGAATGTTTTCCGTTGCATAGTCGGACAACTCCTTTAGCGACCGTTTAAGTCCGTTTTCATTGCTGTTGGCGGACGACTGTATCAAACGATCGATGCAACCGAGAATATCGGTTTTTCCAAACGCCAGCGCAGCTTGTTTGAGTTCGTTGCCCACATCGTTGATCGCGGCAAAATCCTGCCGTTGCCATGCGCTTGCGATTGCTTGAACGGCAACCTCGTAAACATCGCGAAATGGTTTCGTTGATTCATCATCGCTGTTTTGGTCTGGAGCTAGGGTTGGCAAGGGATCGTCGTCTGATTGATTGGCAGTTGGTAGGGTTGTGTTAGGTCCAACGGTTTCGTGTTCGCTTTCGGAAACATCGATGGCCAACGCCTCGGAAACCGCGACGACGAGTTTATCCATATCGACCGGTTTTGTTAAAAAGCCACTGCAACCGGCCTCGAAGCATTTCGCCTCGTCACCCTGCATCGCATTTGCGGTCAGTGCCACAATTGGGTTTTTAAATCCTGTTTCGCGCAATTTGGATGTTGCTTCGTAGCCGTCCATTACCGGCATCTGCATATCCATGAGGATCAGGTCGAAAGAATTCTCCGTCGCCAAATCCACGGCGATTTGCCCGTTTTCCGCTTCTGTCACCTGGCAACCGGCACGTCCCAGAAACAGCTTGATGAGCCGCCGATTTGCTTCTCCATCATCAACAATCAGAATGTTGCACGGCGGCAATTCATAAGTTTTATGCTTTTGATTTTTCTCGTGTCTTTCTGTCGAAATATATTGTTCTTTGGTAATGTGTTCGACGTTATGTACCGACCCCATGTCGATCGCAAACGAAAACACGCTGCCCTGCCCTGGGATACTCTTTGCAGTTAATTCCCCACCAAGCGCCTTGACGATCCGCTGGCTAATGGAAAGTCCCAGGCCAGTGCCGCCAAATCGCCGTGTGACGCTGCTGTCGGCCTGAGTAAACGGATCGAAAATTTTGGACAATTGAGACTCGGTTAAACCGATTCCGGTATCGATCACCTCGACGTTCAGCCGAGGCTGATCCGTGGAGCCGTTTAGTTCAGCGCTAATTCGCACGCCCCCGGTACTTGTAAACTTGATCGCGTTACCGACAAGATTTGTGACAACTTGGCGAAATCGAACCGAATCCGTCTTGATGTATTTTGGCAACCTGCCCCGAATATCAAAATCAAGCGAAATGTTTTTCTCACGAGCTCGCACACCGAGAATGTTTACGATTTCCGAAAGCACTTCAAACGGTGAACAGTCGGTTATCTCCAGTTCCATTTTGCCTGCTTCGATTTTCGAGAGATCGAGAATGTCGTTGATCAGTTCCAGCAAATGGGAACCGCTGGAGTGAATGGTTGAGAGGTATTCCCCCTGCTCTTCATCCGATTCCGCCATCCCGCGCTGTAACAAATCCGTGAATCCAAGGATTGCATTCATGGGCGTACGAATTTCGTGACTCATATTGGCTAGAAATTCGCTTTTGGCGCGATTTGCCGCATCGGCAGCCTCTTTGGATTTTTGAACCTCAACCTTGGCTTTGTCCAGCAACGTCACGTTCTCGAAACAGATCATAACTCCACCTTTGCCTTGTTCGCGTCCTACGGGCGTGCAGTTGACCTTGAAGGTTGCCGACTGTTTTTTTCCTTGTCGCAATCGCATGATTTCGTTGACTATCGTTTCCCCGTTCGAAAGAGCGCTTTGCCAGGGATATTCCTTGATCGGATTGTTGTGTTCGTCCAGCCAGGTAAACTGATCCGGACTTCTGCCAAGCAGTTTCTCGAGGGGCATTTCGACAATGTCCAAAAAGGCGCTGTTCGAAAGCACGATCTTGCCTCGGTGGTTGATCAACAAAAGACCTTCGGCCAAATTGTCCAAGGCATCGCGAACGCGGTTTGGCACGGATTTTTTGGGATCTAACTGGCGTAACATCAGGAAAAGATAAAGGGTGATAGCCAGGAATCCCGCCGACCCCATAAAGATGCTCAATTTGACCCAGGGGTGATTAATCAAACCCCAAAAACCCGACTGGCCGATCTTGGTAAAAACCATTTCAACATTGGCGAATTTTCGTTTGCCACGATTAATGGAGACCTGAATTTGGTGATCGCTGGATTTGTCTTGCTCTTGCGATCCCTGATTCCAGTTCTTGTCGTGCTGGTTTACATCGATAAGCAAGCGACCGTGAACATCTCGCAAACCGATCGAAATCAATTGGCCGTTCCGCGCAGCATACGATTCCATCAAATTCGTTAGATTTCGGAAATCGTTGCGGTTGACGTACTGGGTGCTCGTTAGGGCAATGGTCTCCGCGACTTTGGCGCGACCGTACCGCGTGGCATGTTCGGCGCTGGGAATCAAGCCGATGGTAGCAGCGATCAGCAATATCGTCATCAGGATCGAGACGATACCCATGGTCAATCGTGAACGCGTTGAAATCCAGTTCTTAAACATCAGGTTGTTTGCGGTTGTTCGATTTTGTCAGTCGAGTGATCTTCGTTGACGATCGCTTCAATCGAGTCGTCGTTTTCCTCGTCCTCATCTGCAGCGAATTGCAGAATTGGCAACGGATCAAACGATTGCCATGCGGGCATAGCTGAAACCAGACTGGCCGCCAGCATTCCGAATCGGGCCATCCAAAATACATATCCAACCGTCAAAAACCCGGTCAATCCGGCAGCCGTCAAGATCGTTCCAGTCGCCACCTTGATATCGCCAGTTAAGGCTTCGTTTATCTCGTCCAATTCGTTCCAAAGTGAGGCGTACTCAGGATCCAATTCAAACTGCGTCAATCCAGTCAACTGCGACGTAGAAACCGAATTCAACAATAATGATGACAGATCAATCGTCGATCGCTGGTATGTGAAATCATAGATTGTGCTTAGCAAACCATCGCTTGAACCTGTTGTGTCCAACAACGATTCCGTGATTTTGGCCTCACCGTTTTCGGCATCAGCAAGAAAATCGATTTTATTGGTATTTTCCGAGTTGGGATTTCCAGGCGACGGATCGGTTTCTTCTTCCTGGGGAGGACCTTCCTCGTTGGGGTCTTGACCAGACGGCTCATTTGGATCGTTTTCTTCAGGCGGATCGTTGTTCTCAGGCTCAGGATTTTCGTTTGGCGTGGGTTTGATGAATAGAGTTACCGTCGCCTCATTACTTACATCCAAACCGTCGTTCGCAACATACGTGAAGGTAACAACACCTGACGCACCTGAATTCGGCACGAACACCAGCGAGCCATCAGGTTGCTGGACAAGTGTCCCTTGACTCGGTGGCTGGACGATAACAACCGACAAATTCGTCGAATCGACATCGGAGTCGTTATCTAACAATTGACTTTGCGAAATCGTCAATCCTTGAGTGCTGTTCACGACGATTGAGTCATCATTGGCCACCGGCGCATCATTGACTGGATTGATCACAATGTTGACCTGGCCGATGTCTGTTTGGCCGCCTGCATCCTGCACTCGGTATGTGAACGAGTCAAATACGGTTTCACTTCCGTCATGTAGGTAAATGAATGATCCATCGTCTTGCCAGGAAATAAATCCATATTTGGGACCGGTCAAAATCAGGCCGGTCAAATTTGTGCCTTCGGGGTCGATATCGTCTGCCAGCACTTCACCGTTGGCAGCAACAAGTGTTCCTCCTTCGTCGACGGAAAACGCGTTGTCAAATGCGATGGGCGCTTCATCGACGTCGTCAACATTGATGTCAAACGTATCGACCAATTGATTTCCGGCGGAGTCCCGTACCTGCACGATAATCGAGTGCATTTGCAGGTTTTCGAAGTTCAGCAGATTGCCGTTCTCGACGGTCAGTTCGCCGGTATTTGGGTCAATGTCGAACCTGCCGCCAGCATCATCGAGCAATTGGTACGTAAAACGCTCGCCGGCATCCGGGTCATTGACCGAGACGAAGCCAACCCGAGTACCATTGCGAGAATTTTCTTCGACCGAATTACCATTTAACTGAAGTTGGTTGATCGGCTCATTGACGTCATCGACCGTGATTTTGAGGTTTTTAGTGTCCATTCGCCCCAGCCCATCGTCGACAACGACACGGACCCAATAGTCACCGTTGCCGTTTACATCACTGGGCTGTTCGAAATCCGGAGGGTCGATAAAGCTCAAATCGCCTGAGTTTGGATCGATCGTAAACAGATTACCGTCACGAAATGTCGGGTCGATTGAATACGTCAGCGACTGCCTGGGTAGATCATCATCCGTTGCCGTCACCGTCGTTACGAAGGTCGTGTTCTCGTCAACATTGTGATTTTGCGGATTCGTGATCAATGGATCGTTGTCATTCACAGGCTGCACATCGACTGCAATTGTGGTAAGTGCTGAGTTGCCGTTCCCGTCGTCGACCAGCACGTCGACGTGATACACATTGTCACCGTCGGCATCGAGTGGGTTTTCGAAATCCGGCGGTGACTTGAATGTGAGCCGACCCGAATTCGCATTGATTTGGAAAAAGGCCTCGTCCTTGCCTGTTCCCAGCGTGAAATTAAGTGGATCACCGTCGGCATCATTGGCCGACACGTTGACAACAAATGTTTGGTTTTCATCCACCGGGATCGTGCCCGATGTGGAGATGGTCGGCACGGCGTCAACGTGAACATTTGCGGCAAATTCCGAGGTGTTATTTAACGCGTCGATTGCGATAGCGGTAACGGCGTCTGCCGTTGACAAACTTGACGTAACAAAAGTAAATGCCCCGCTACCGTCGGCCAGTACAAATCCCAGATACTGGACGCCTTCACCATAAGACTGGCCCAACAGTTCGTCTGAGGCATCTGGATCGGGAACTGCGAGATAGAATTCGATTTTCTGATTGGGTCCGGCAAAACCCGAAACGGTTGTCGTACCGCCGCTGAATATCGACGATGCGATGGTCGGTTTTTCGATCCCCTGATTGGCTGCTCCAGCGGTCGTAACAAAACTTGTAATCCCGTCGCCAAAATTCGCAACATCGGGATCGGACGACGCCTCAGTCAAATCGATTGCAATCGTCCCGTTGTTCCCAAACCTGTTTTGCGAAATCAAATTAAATTCGGACGGCCCATTTGGCTGGCCGACGTCACCGACTACCAATACCCCGGCACCGACATTCGATTGGATGATGTTTTCCTGAACGACATTTTGATTGCCAAATAAACGCACGCCGGAGTTTTCGTTACCGCCGCCAAAACCATTATTGGTTATCGTGTTCTCAACGATATTGACCAAGCCAGTATTCTGCCATGTATCAATTCCCGATCCGGCGTTGCCGGTAATCAAATTCATCAGTACGTTGACGTTGTTAACGTCTCGTTGAATGTCGATTCCTCCGCCATTGGGTGCTGACGGAGAATTGTCGCGAATTACGTTTTCCTGGACCAACCAGTTGTTCATTGGGGCGAGGCCATTGATGCGAATTCCAAAGCCTTCGGCTTGTTCAATCAGGTTGTTTTGAATCACGCCGTTGTTTGATTCAACGATCCGCAGGTTTGAAGCTTCCGCGCCGACCAAATGACTATTGGCCAGCAAAAACGAGTCCGAAAAGTTGACGGACACGTTAGCGGCCCCGGCTCCAGGGCCAAAACCCTCGATCCGCAAACCGTCGATTTCGACGTTGTCAGCCAATACATCGATTCCCACCGCAATTCCGGCAACATCGAACAGTTCAAGTTCAGGCTGGTCCAGCGGATTCAGCATGTAGCCGTTCACACCAACCGCGGTGGACGCAAATACGACATTTGAAGTCAGATCAATTTCCACGTTCCCGTCGGCGGAACTATACGCCTGGCCGCGGATCGACGTGTCGTCGTCGATTATGGTGGGAAGCGCGCGAGCAATATCGATTCGCCAAGTCATGCGACTGGCTTCGTTCGCCGCAACAACGGGTACAAAACGCATATCGTTGCCACCATCGATGGCATTGGCATTCCGCATGAATTGTCGCAGCGAACCTTGGATCGTCCGCCCGCCGAAATTGTCATCGTCTTGAAAATCCCCACCCAACAAATTGGTCACCACGTTAAAGCTGAATGCCGAATCGACGGAGTTAACATCCGCGCCGTTGACAATAATTCGTGTTACGTGCTGCGCGGTAGAAGCGTCGAGCAGGTTGTCAGAAACTCCGGCATTGCGGCCGCCAAACAAAGTCCCGCCTGCAATCGAATACGTATCCGACAGTCCATCAAAATAAAGACTGCCCGCCGATCCATAGGTCTGTTGAGCCCAAACGTCGTCTTGAGTAAAAAGTCCACTGCTAAAACCTTGCCAGGGCGCCAGCGATTTAGAATCGATCACGACAAAATAGTCGTCATCGGCCAGGTCCGCGAATGCAAATACACCCAGGTTGTCGGTGAATGCCAATCGAACAAGCTGATCGGAATTGTCAAATATGCCATCGTCATTCACATCGCGATAAAGCCCGACCAACGCGTTTTCAAAAACAGCCAAGTCGTCAACGAATTGCCCGTCCCCGTCGATATCGTTGTACACGGTACCCGTGATACTGCTTTCATTCAGATCGTTAAGATCAATCGTGATCGTCGCGTTATCTGATGCGCCGGCGTCGTCGGTCACGAGGACTTCCAATGTGAACGAGCTGGCAAGTTCAAAGTCGAGGGCATTTTCGTCCGTTACCGTAATCTCGCCGGAATCTGGGTCGACGCTAAAGAAAGAAGCCCCGCTGCCGCCGGTAACGGTTATGTCGACCGGATCACCGGAATTCGGATCGTCAAATACAATCGTTCCAATCACCGTTCCGTTTGGCGTGTTCTCATCGACGAGGAACGACTGATTCGCAACTGTAGGCGGAAGATTTGTAAACTCAGTGTACGAGATCAGGGTCAATGCATCGATCGACTTCTTGTCGTCGTCATCCAAACCGACATCACTGCCATCAAAAAACATGCTGGATGTCGCGAACGCAGTCGAACCGCCAACGGATGTAAAATCAACATCGATAACTACTATGTCTTGCGGATAGGCGGGAATGACGAGATTGCCTGGAGAACCTTGACCTTCCAACGTCAACAAGATTTGCCCACCGGACAATCCGAATTGTCCGGCGCTAGTATCTCGTTCGATGAGCTCAATACCAAAAATCTTTTCCGAGATATTGATATCATCGCCATCGATCAACAAATAGGCCGATGCATCGGTCAAGTTTCCCGCACCGACGTTGTCGATCGTCATCACATAAATGCTGTTTTCAGCGGAACCACCACTTTGCGAAAACAGAATGTCGCCTTTATTAACTTTATGGTCGCCTATCATCGTGTTGGCTTCGACCAAGCTTAAAGACCACAGATCGCTAATGTTCATTTCCGCGCCGGTCACACCATTGGAACTGATGTCAATAACCAATTCGAACGTTCCGGTTAAATAATCGTCGGCGGTTGGGCGAAACACAACAATGTCGCCTTTATCGACCTCTGGACTAATGCCCGGTAAACGGTCGTTG
>CAJHZH010000745.1_pt1 | contig 14302 bp, 9 predicted proteins | sample 9198951 | NCBI WGS metagenome assembly CAJHZH01 (sample SAMEA7708381, study PRJEB35096) | sediment metagenome | biome: marine neritic benthic zone biome [ENVO:01000025]; feature: sediment [ENVO:00002007]; material: shallow marine sediment [ENVO:03000034] sea grass bed [ENVO_01000059] ...
AGGTTCATGAAATTCGACAGCGTTAAATCCAAACGTAAAGATTGCATCGGGTGAAAATCCTACAATCGTGTACTGTCCTGGCGATGTCCCTTCGAATCGGAATTCACCAATATCATTGGATCTTGCCTGGGCAACGGGAAAGCCATTTCTGAGCAAAAATACGGAAACATTATTAATCGAGATGTTCACTCCGCCAATCAACCGGCCACTGATGCCATCGGTTTTACTAATCATCACCCAATTGGCGCGGATGGTATCAGTCAGTCGAGTGCCGTCGTCGCCCAAGCTGGCTTCTTTCCAGCCCACGCGATCTTTGTCAATCTCGGGCCTTGGTTCTTGAACGCCAATGGGTGATTGAAACGGTTGGATGGGCGTTCCTTCAGCATCTTGTTGCAGTTGTTGTTCAAGATCTTGTAACTGAGCAAATTGAGGACTGAAAGCGTATGCATTGAGGACGCCGCAAGCTGGCAACACGATTGCCAAAGTCCAAGATTGAATGAGTTTGGAGGTTTTCATGGCTGGAATTTCCCACCGACAACAAGGATTGTTTCACTTCCATCATGCACCGATCGCGGGACCCGATTAAATACGGGCGCACTCGCGGTGCTCTAGGACACTAACTGACAGTTACGGCGCTGCAAAATTTTTATCGAACGAATACCCGATAATTCGCTAGCAAGTTGTGGTAAGGTCGAAATGTGAGGTTTGTACGAAGTCGACCATCGAAACTCAAGTTTTAATCCGAAAGGTCAGCGGTTACGTTCTGCACATTAGCGGCGATCGTAACATTCGGATTGATCGAATCGGGTTGTACTATCAAACGAGGACGAAAATTCGACAGTCACCCAATCGAGCTTTTCAAATGAAATCAGCGGCGAGTTGAGATCTGTTGCTCGAGCGCATCCATCCGTGTCGTGAGCGACTCGACTAAGCGTTTGATCTCTTCGATCTCATTTCTTATTACGTTAACGGACATCTCCTCACGAGACGCCGTTTCACGGGATGTGGTAGCGGAAGCAGTGCGCGAAGATTCAGCTGTTTCGAACGCCTCCGGTGCCGGTTGCTGGCCATCGGGGTACAAGCCATGCGTAACGATTTGTCCTCGACCTTCGGGCGTCAGTTCGATTAGCAAGCGCTTTTGTTTCAGGCTGGACAAAACCGGGCGCAATTCGGCGAGTCCTTCGATCGGCTCCATTCGGGCTGCGCGGCTTCTCAATTCACCGACCGTTTGCTGGCCACGAAGCAAAAGCTCTGCGATCACGGCCAATTCTACTTTTTCAACGCCCAGCCACTGATATGCCAGGTGACGGTATTTGGCAACCCGACCATCGCCCTGTATCTCCGAGGCAGCACCCATTTCGCGCAGCTCGTCGAGTGCCTGGCCAACGTCTTCACTATCCAATTGCATCTGCGGTTTGCGATTACTTTTTTGATTGCTGGCCGTTACGATCGAATTCAGGGTCAAAGGGTAAGAATCCGGGGTGGTTTTGGCCTTCTCAATCAAAACTCCTAATACCCGGCGTTGCACTGATTCCAATGGTTGCCATTGCGGGTGGTTTTCGTTTGTGTCGACGGTTTGAATATCGGTGGCATCAGACCACGGTTGCTCGGTCATCATCAAGTTCCAATTCAACAGCATGTTGTTTTGATAAACAATTTATATGAATTCAAAATTGAGATTCAACCAGCCAACTCGCGAATTCGCCATGATTGTTGTATACCTGTTTGGCCTGTTCTCAATGCTGATGCAATTCGACAAAACATACAACCCCGTGGTTTTTCGTATTCAAAGGAACAAGTGAGCAACCGATATTCGATTGACGATTTGCTCAGCGGTGCACAGCGGGGCTGGTTGGCGGGTACAATGCGTTTTGGTCTGAGTTGCGCCGAACGAGGTTACGGCTTGGTGATTTGGGTACGAAATCGGTGCTTTGATTTGGGTATTCGCAAAATCGATTCGGTTTCTGTTCCAGTCATTTCGGTTGGAAATTTAACGGCGGGAGGAACCGGAAAGACTCCTATGGTTCGCTGGGTTGCCGACTCACTAAAACACGATTCGATTCGACCGGGGATCATCAGCCGGGGATACGGCTCCGGTCGAGGAATCCCGAATGATGAATATCTTGAGCTCGAGTATTACTTGCCGGATGTTCCACATCTGCAAAACCCCGATCGCAGCGCAGCGGCGCGTGACATGGTCCACCGGCATCAATCGGATTTGATTATTTTGGATGACGGTTTTCAACATCGACGGCTGGCTCGAGACCTTGATATCGTGCTGATCGATGCAACGCGTCCTTTTGGTTATGGCCACCTGATTCCCCGCGGGTTGTTGCGAGAAAGTGTGCAATCGTTACGTCGTGCCGACTTTGTCGTTATCACGCGCGTCGATCAAGCCTCCGAAACGGAACTTCGTTCGCTGATAGATCAGATTAAAGAATTTGTGGAAAGTCAGCGGATCGCAAAGGTCTCGTTTCGACCAAGCGGCTGGATGGACGCCAAGGGGCAAACTCACGAACTTAGCCGGACAGGCGATCAATCGGTGATAGGTTTCTGCGGCATTGGCAATCCAGCTGCATTCCGGAACTCGCTTGAGAACTATTGCCGCGACATCATCGAATTTCACAGCTTTGCCGATCACTACCAATACACGGAGGATGATCTGAACCGGCTGTGTCGTTTGGCAAACGCAACGGACGCACAGGCACTTGTGTGCACGCAAAAAGATATGGTAAAGGTGCGCAGGCTCGATCAGGATTTCTCGACTCCAATTTTCGCATTGCAGTTTGATATGGATTTTGATCAAGGCCAATCGAGCCTGTTAGATCAAATTCGATCCGTCCTTTAGAACACGTATCTCGAACCGTGAATCAGATGAAATCGATCATTGGCATCTCCGGCCCCTCAGGTTCTGGCAAGAGTCGATTGGCCGGGCAAATTCACTCGCGGCTGTGCAAGAAAATGTCTAGCGATGCCGTGATTATCGTGAATGAGGATTCTTATTACCGGGATCGCCGTGAATTGAAGATAGACGAACGGGCAGACATCAACTATGACCATCCTGATGCATTCGAACATGGGCTGCTGGTCAAACACGTGGATGCTCTTCGTCAAGGTCGGTCTGTGCAGTTGCCGCAGTACGATTACGCACAACACATACGCAAGCAAGACACCGTTAACGTCCCGCCACCCCAGGTATTAATTCTCGAAGGCATATTGATATTTCACCATACGCAATTACGAGATCGTATCGACTTGAAGGTGTTCGTAGATGTTCCTCTCGATATCTGTCTTGCACGGAGGTTGCGTCGTGATGTTCAAGAGCGTGGACGCAGTCTTGATTCGGTTTTAACTCAGTATGAGCAATCCGTTCGTCCCATGTTTGAACAGTTTATCCAACCCTTAAAACGCTCGGCTGACATGATCATTTCGAACAATACTGATTGCGAAACTGGGCTCGATGCACTGTACGAACGTCTTGATCAACTGCACGTGAGTTGAGACATTCAAAAATGAATTTTGGAACCCGCCGGTTTCCTATGGTCGATGACCAAATTTTTCGCGCGCTCGGATCGATTCAAGGCGGTGAACGGACCATAACCATCGCGATTAATATCTCGCTGTCTAACTTGGCGAGTGCTTTGCGGAAGTCACCGTCGTTTGGGGAAGATATCCTTCCTGATTTGTTCAAACAGCGAAGCACGCGGTGGCAATTCTTCGCCAGCGTCCTCGACCACCTCATTTGAGTTTCCGTCCACCGGTGCGGGTACGTCATCTGGAAAGAATTCGTTTAAGAAGCGCGGCCAGTAACCTTCAAGAATTCGCCTACAGTGATCGAAATCTCGATGATCCGTAAGTTGTAACTTTGCAACCTGCAGCAATTGCATCAACGCGTTGCTGTCCTGCGCGTCTAACCATCGGTCATAGACCTCGACCTTGTCGATAAAAACCGTTCCTTCGCCCATAAGATCAAAACCAATTTGCAGGCTACTCAGACCCGTTGGCGGTAGATCGTCAAAGTGGACTGCAAACTGCCGCCATTGGTTTCCAATTTGCCCGTCCTCGTTTTTGCCGCCCGAGTTGCCTACGTTTCCATAACGATAATAAACTTGACGTCCATCGTGCCCGTCGATCGACAACCGTAGCGGTGGCTGTATTGCCGGATTGTCGGTTCGCAACCAAACGGAAATTGACAACCTCCCAGTGGGTGGCGGCGCGAATTGATTACTGCGAAGCCAGATTTCTCGACCGTCGCTTGTCAGCTTTATTGCTGATCCTCCCGCGTAGGGTTTTTCATCCACCAATTTGATATGGGGCTGATTCTGTTGGTGAAATTGCCATCCAAATTGATTACTGGTAGTTTGGGCCGTCGCGCCGCCGGAGTTGCTCCTTTCAAAACCCGGATTCACCAGGACGTCAATTGGCTCAACGTTCTCAGCCCGGCTAACTTTCGACATTAACCGATTGAGCTTGGATTGAAGGCTGACGGCAACACCATTTGGAAACTCGACTCGGCAATCGCTGACGGTTGATTGGGGGTCGGTATGCGCAGCAAATATGTCAAAAGGGCGTAGCTCGATTGAAACGACGGTAACTTGTTCATCACTCGTAATATTCATTGGCCTTGTCGATAACGCTTGAACATCGGCCGACGGGCTTGCTAGTACGACCTCGGCCGTAATATTCCAAGGAGTTGGATTGACGACATAAACATAATTCCGCCCATTGAAGCCAGCTTGTCGGACGACGAGACTTTGAGCGGATTGGTCTTTGTTAGCCAATATGTCATCGAATTTGACAACAGGTAATTTTGTGAATACTTCGATCAATTCTGCCGATTGCTCTTCCTGTCCAAAACTTGTCAGCCAGCCGCCGTCTACAAAATAGTGGCAATCGGATTGCAACAGCGCGTTAGCAAAACGCTCACGATTCCAAAAACTGCTTGAAACCAATGGTTGCAATCGCATCACGGACTGACGCTGCTCGCGTCCAAACGGTTTTTGCTGTTGAAACTGCGAAAAATGAGCCCACGAATATTTGTGGGAAAACAAAAAACCCCCGGCATCCGACTTTGGACCAACCAATTGTGTGCCCATCGGCTTTGAATTGAGTAAATGGATGTTCGCGCGACTTGCCGCGAGTGAATCTTCCGGGGCTATCGTATACGGTCTGAGAAAAACAATATCTGGGTTTTCGTTTATGGCTTCCACAGGCAAAGCAATACGATCAGCCGCTTCACGCAAATCACTATTCCGCCTAAGTGACGGCGTGATCGCCGAATAGGCATCCTGCGTCTCAAACAAATCCGTTCCGAGAATGAATAATCTGGCATCGTCGCTGATGCGACTGGTCAGTTGCTGCACATTCTCCAGCCATTTCGCCATTTGATCGGTTCGCCAGCTCAACCAAAGATCGCGATCACCGCGTGTAAAAAGCTCGTACATGAATTTCTGACCTTGGCTCGCCAATTCGGTCGACAAATCGCGTTGCTCGGCGAAGCGTGTGATGGTCAACTTATCCATTCCCCAGGTTTGACCTGGAAGCACCGTCGCCGAATCGCGGGAATACAGTATCCCTAGTCCTCGCAATCCAGTTCGCTGGTGGTAACGATCCAAGAATTCTTCGATGACGTTTGTCGTGGCAAGTCGTACCTCGGGATCGAGCAGATTATAAATCGCGACCGATTCAAGACCGGATCGGTATGCTTGCAATCGCGATAGCCCTTCAAAATCGACCAACTCAATTCCCGTTTCGGTAGTCTGATTCATCCGGGCACGTTCCAACTCGACTAAAGGGAAGTTGAAATGGAAAACGGGAATCAACTGTAGTCCCTCGCGCTCAAACACGCGCAACAACATTTCCACAACGTCTTTGCGTATTGGATCGTTGCCCTGCGACGAAAAAACACCCGTGTCGAACCGCGGTGTTGGCTGTAGCATCGGACTTGGGTAGAGCGAGCTTCCATCGCCTGCCACCACCAGCATCGCTCCGGTGTACCCGTTGGCTTTTAAGTATTCCGTCCAGCGATTAGCGCCGGTCAAAAATGAGTGCCAATCATCGATAGGTTGGCTGGTTTGAGGATCCATGGTTTTTTCAGCTGAAAAATTGGCGGCGAACAACGGTTTTTCATAGAACGCGAAATACGCTCGGCGCCGATGTTCCGTCTGCTGATTCGTTTGAATCGACGCCAACTTTTTGGGCCCGGCCAATATTCGGATTTGGCCGATTGTTGCCGATCGGGTTGTGTGACGATTAGCAAATAACAAATAGCACGATCGGTTGGTGGGCCAGACGAAAAATCGATGTCTCAGTTTTCGGGGTTGTTCGGAGCCAGTTTCACTCGAATCAGGAACATGGATACCCGTGTCAGCTCCAAACGTTTGAATTTGCCCGTTCTGATCTGATTGAATCAGGCTGATACCTAGTGACATCGGACCTTCATCCAAGTACTCAATTTCGATCAGATGGGGTTGATTAAGGTCGTTCATCTCCAGCGCGAGCGCCTGCCAGCCGCCTGGCCTCAATAACGAATACGTTCGACCCTCAATTTCTCGCCGTGTGACACCGTCGTTTTGGAGCGAAGGGGGGCTCCATGTACCCAAACGGAAGTTGGGAATGGTTGACAATCGTTCTCGCCAATCATTTTTGCCGCTGGGATCTAACGAAGTGACTTCTCGCCAAAGTTCGGGCGTCTCCGTATCAGCTGGCTGGGGATTTACAACAACCACCTGGATCGTTCGACTCAGGTTCGCTCGATTCCAGTTCAATCGGGATACCAAATTATTGTCGACCAGCGCCAGCTCGATATCGTAGGCGCCTTCTTTGTTTGGGAGCGCGATGGACATCGGACCTTCAAGCCAGACTTTGTTTGCGTCCGACTTCAAATCGAACTGCTGTTTCCACAGTGAGTTGCGAGAACGAACATGCCGTATTTCAGCATCGATTTTCAGATTTGATCCGGCGGCCAGCCGACTTGGCAGCGGTTCGATCGAAAGCTCAAATCGCTCTCCCGGCGCAAATACCAGATGAGGCCGATTTATGACGGGTCGAATATGGTCGCCTGGAGACCGGATGATTTCGATTCGATTTCCACTGGCATCGAGCATTGATTGAATTCCGGTCGTTTCGGTGAGGTGGTTGTGTAACCGAGTCATCGGAAATGTCTGTCGAATCACGCTCTGGGGTTTTTCGGGATTTTGAAACTCAATAGAAATGTCGTCGTCGTCGGTGGAAATCACTTCAGCATCAAATCCGGAAAACTCTGACGCTTTGATACTGCGAATCGCAATCTGAGTTTTCTTGTTGATCAAGGTTGCGCCCGCGTCGGATGCCATACCTAGCGGCGTGATTCGATGAAACTCACCTTTGGATAACGACACTGTGCCGTACCAGATCTTAGTCGCGCCTCCCCCCCAGGTAACTCGAATGCGAAACCGGCGTTGGCTGTTTCCGATCTGGCTCTCGGCAGTTTGTTGTGGCCGCGACGACGAAAACCTGTCGACGACTGATTGATCAATCTGTTGCGCTGCTACCGACGTCGCGATCCATTGCAGCCCAGCGCAGCAACAGCACGCGCACAGCCATCCCATACGCATCACGTGCGATTGAATGATCAATCTTGAAATCAGCAAGCGCAGTGCGACCAACGGACTTCCTTGTCCGAGATTTTAACGGCGTTACAGGACTATCGATTCCTGAGAAAATGGTGGCAAATACTAGCGAGCAGATACCGCGCGGGCTAGGGAGATCGACGGCAACAGCGTGGATTGCGTCAAAATGCTTCGTATTTCGACATTCAACAGGACTATTTTAGTTCATCTGCTAGCGGAATAGTCTCGCATCGCTCGCCAGCGTCGATTCGCGCTGCACAGTGATCCAAGACCTCCCGCAATTGTTTGACTACATTTTCACACCGATCCTCGACCCGGTTAACCTCCCAACGATCGTCAGGTTTGACAAAAAGCTGGATTTCGGTTTCGTATTCCGTCAAGAACCATGCGTCGGTCCAGATAGCCCGCATGGGACCATCGATCATATACACAAAATTGCCAGCAACCGACTGCTCATTATCGAGAATCGGCCACAAGGATTCACGCCTGATTGCCAGTTCGTCGCCCACATTGACTCCAAACCATGTCATAACGGTTGGTAGCAGCTGTGATGGTTGCACCAAAACTTGACGCCTTGCCGATGCAAGTTCGCTTTGCGGCACGTGAATGATTAAAGGAACATGTGCTATCTCGGAAAAGACTAACGGCGAATCAAATCCGATCACATCGTGTTCACCTAATGGAAACCCGCGAGTTGACGTTAAAACGATCAGCATTTGGTCGCGCATGCCGTTGTCGTGAATGTCGTCGAGTAATACTCCGAAACACTCGTCTAACAACTCGACTTGTGCCGCGTACGCACGAGACAGTCCCAACAGGTAATCCGGGTCCACGTCACTCGTGCCGACGGTGGCGTGCACCGGATCAATCAGTTCGGGAGGCGGTGGGTCGCCCTCTTCGACAAATCGCATGCGAGAGTGGTATGGTGCATCCCAGATTTTAACCAGGCTAGATAGATAAACGATGCAGAGAAAAGGAGAGGCAAGTCGCGGCAATGCATCCATGACCTGTGAAAAACAAGCCGCCAAATGGGTTTGCTCAATCGATTCGGCTAAATCGGTTCCGGGCGAAGGCCATTGAACCAAAACGACCTGATCAAAATCACTTGCCAAATCGTGACCTGACGCGAATTCAGAATCGTCAGTTATCAAAACACACTCGATATCATGCTGCCGAAAACTCTCACACGCACTTCGCCATTGGTTGGCCGGCTCTGGATAATTCGCGCTGGTACCTGTAAAAAGACTCTTCAAACAGGCTGTCAGTTCGTATGAATCGGCGATTGCGTTTTCGAAAGTCTGTGACTCGGCGACAAGCCGATTGACGTTTGGGGTATCTACCCAGGTATTTCCGTGGCATGACAAATATTGGGGCCTCAATCCATCGACAACCAGGATGAGAGCGCTGTTTTGAGTTAGATCTGTTTCTGACATCGACCCTCCGTTCTCTTTGTTAGAAAGCGGTCACAGCCTATCGACACCGGTTGGGCAAATTGGTTCAATCATAGGAGAAACTTGTAAACGGCGATTCGACTTTCGGATACCGTTCGTTATTCGCACAAAACGAACCACGTTACAGGAATACTGATTTGTACGACCAACAGCGGCTTATCGAACTCGTCCAGAAGCACGCCCTGCAAACCGGCAGCTTTACATTGGCATCGGGCAAGCAGGCATCCTATTACCTTGACTGTCGCAAATTAACATTAAATGGTGAAGGGGCAAATCTGGTCGCGCGGGGAATGTTGGATCGGATGGTCGATAACCTGCCGGACGCAGTCGGCGGAATGGCGATTGGGGCTGATCCGATTACAGCGGCAATTATCACTGTTGGTTTTCAAGAAGGACACAACATCGCCGGCTTTATTGTCCGCAAGCAGTCGAAATCGCACGGTACCGGGAGGCAAATAGAAGGCCCCGTCCAACCCGGTCAGTCGGCCGTAATTGTCGAAGATGTGGTGACAACCGGCGGCAGTTGCCTTGACGCTATCCAGCGAGCCAGAGAATTTGGATTAAATGTTAATCAAGCCATTGCCATTATTGATCGCAACGAGGGCGCGGCACAGCGATTCGCCGATATCAACGTTGAATTTCAATCGTTGCTGAATATTGAAATGCTTGGCATAAGCACTTCGGGTGTTGAATCTGGCGCTTAAAGCTCATATGCCCGTCTTACCGCAGAACCACAAATTGCCAACAACGGAAATACTAGCAAAACCGGTTTGCAATACGGATCAGCAAAAGATTGACGATTAGCTTGGGCCTGCCGCGGGAAATGATTCGACCAAAGAATTTGGTTGTTTGACAGATCATTCGGCACAACTGATCTAATGAACCTAAGATCTGACATGCAAGTTGAGTTTTTGGGTTGTGTCACTTCTTAACGGTATGAGGCAAGTTTCTGTTCGCGAATCTAATCGACTAATGCCCATTGTTTTGTAATTAGAGATTGCATTGGGCGCGCTGTGCTTTTTTGAGAAATCGTGTTGAATTTCGATCTTTTGGGAATACGCTCACGGTCGATTCCACTGTCAGAACCGGAATCGAATTCGTCTTAGTCAGCGCGAAGGGAACTTGCCTGACCGGCAGACGAGTTTTTCAAAAACATAACTGCGGATGACATCAGCTTTCTTGCGCCGTCAGCGCAGTGGCAAATTCTTTTTTAGAGAAGGAGTCTAACAGATGAAACGACTTTTGATTGGTGGCATCGCCGTCACCGTTTGCCTCGGACTGGCAACAACCGCCGTCGGTCAATTTGCTGGCGACAATCGACCGGCGCCACGTTATCAGTATTCCTCGTATGGCTACCAGGACCAGGATACCGCCCCATCATCGCCAAGTGACGTGGCTATCCCGCCCAGCCAAGACGCCGTGCCAACGCCCAGTGATCAAGCCATCCCGTCACCGACGCCCAGCTCCGATGGTTCATCGACTGCATCGTGTACCGGTGATTGTGGTGGACAGTGCGATGGGGGATGCGGTGCTGGAATTGGCGGTCATTTTGGTGGCCTGGGAAGCGCCTGTGGAATCGGAACCCGACTTGGACTCGGATGCGCAGATCGAAATTGGGTTGTCGGTGTTCGCGGTTTGATTTTCAGCCGTGACAGTGAAGACGACGTTAATCTTGGTCAGAACGGCGCCGGACAGTATTTATTTTCCACCACGGCTGACATCGATACGATGGGTGGAGTGGAAACTTATCTTGGCGTGAGAAGTTGCACTGGATGGGGTTGGCAAATTGGATACTGGGGTCTTTACCCAAGCCAAGCCGACGTGACGTTTTCAGGGCCAGGCCTCTACACCACATTGCGAGGTTTGGGCGACATCTACTTCAACCCGACCGGTCAGGATCTGGCTGCGATTTACGATAACGCCGATGACTGGCGAATATACCGTAACAACGAAATTCACAATCTTGAGTTCAATCTTTTGCGAAATGGTGGGTGTGTCCAGGGTTTGTGTTGCCGTAGCATCAATCTCGAATGGTCCGCCGGAGTTCGCTGGCTGCGTTTCGACGAAAGTTTTCGATATGGCGCATTCAGTGCAAATCCCGCCTACCCGGCACAGATGTTCTACGACCTTGAAACCCAAAACGACTTGATTGGTTTCCAACTCGGTTGCCGAACCGAACGTTGCCTCTGGAAACGATTTAGTTTAGCAATCGGTACGAAGCTGGGTGTTTACAACAACGACATTTATGCCCGGCAATCGATCCACGATGGCGCTGGCAACTTTGCAATCGTTAATGCCGGTCCGTACGCCGGACAAGATTACAATCTAGCATCACGCAAGGATGACGTGAGTTTTCTTGGCGAATTTGATCTCGGGTTGAATTATCAGATTAACAATTGCTGGCGAGCCAACTTTGGTTACCGCGCCCTTGGTATCACGGGAGTTGCACTAGCGCCGAATCAAATCCCGGCGAACTTCCGTGACATCCAAAACATTAATCGAATTAAGTCCAATTGTAGTTTGATCCTGCATGGTGCCTACATTGGCGCTGAACGCTGCTTCTAGCACAAAAAAACGCACTGCGACGACGTTTACCTCTCCCAAGCTGGGAGAGGTCGTCCGCCGTGACGGACGGGTGAGGGTTGTTAACGGCCGACGGCCAAAACGCACTTGCCTAGATATCGATTTTCATCCTTGACTGACCTGAGCCGCAGTTATTCTAAACTGCGGCTTTTTTCATCCCACCTTTTTTCAAAGATGGCGCAGAGGTACGTTGAATTTCCACCGTTTTTCAAGGGGGGGGTTCATGCGAAGTACGACAAGCACCCCTCGCCACCAACGACTTGCTTTTACTTCGGCGCGATCGTGCATATCATTTTGCGCGATTGCTGATTCGGTTCGCTCTCCAACTTCCCGTGTTCTATGAGCCGTTCGATAATACCTTGCATGACCTTGCGACCCTCTTCGATGTGGGCCATCTCGCGACCGCGAAACATCACTGTCACCTGCACTTTGTCCTTGTGCTCAAGAAATCCAATGGCCTGTTTGACCTTGAAATCAATATCGTGCTGACCCGTTTTTGGTCTAAGACGAATTTCCTTGAGCTTCGTTTGATGCTGTTTGTTCTTTGAGCTCTTCTTCGAACGGTCGTATCGGAATTTGCCGTAATCCATGATTCGGCAAACCGGTGGACTGGCATCCGGAGCAACCTCCACCAAATCCATTCCAACGTCCTTGGCCTTTGTTAACGCATCTTTAGTTGGTATGACTCCTAATTGGCCACCTTCTGAATCTATTACACGAACAGGAGTTATTCGAATCTGTTCGTTCGTTCGATACTGATCGATTTCTTTTTTCCTCTCTTGTTTGAAATGTGATTAATCCTGTTTGGCGAACCGCGTTACAACGTTCCGCCCAACCCATGTCATACATTTCTAAAATTAGCTTTCACCTCTTCCAAGTTGGGAGAGGTCGTCCCGGCGAGACTGTGGGTGAGGGAGAGGTTGTCCTTTCTATCGTGCTCTTAGTTCCGCTCGCCTTAACTCGTAGCTGGCACACAATGCAATTTTGGAAATGCTCTAAATATCATACGCGAAACTCAGCGCAAAACAAAACACCTTATATTTCTGGGAAATTTTCGGCAATCGATGTCGGCACGTCAAACAATTCACATTAATACTCGTTTGCCGTCTTGTCATCGGCCATCGATACGTCGGTTTGGTGCTTCTGCCGAACCTGGCGGTCGTCCACTTCCTGTTGCAGCTTCCCAATCGCATCCTTGATACTCAGAGCGCCCAAATCGCCATCGATTCGATCCCGTACCGAAACGGTTTGATTCTCCGCATCCCGCGGGCCGACAACAAACATATACGGAATCAAATTCAGCTGGGCATCGCGAATTTTTGCCCCCAGTTGCTCGCTGCGGAAATCCCCGTTAATGCGAAGACCCGCCTGCTGGAATTGGCGCACCACATCGTGGCCGTATTCTTCCGATTTTTCACTCACCGTCAGCACCTTGCCCTGTTCGGGTGCCAGCCATAACGGAAACGCGCCTGCGAAATGTTCGATCAACACGCCAATAAATCGCTCCATCGAGCCAAACGGCGCCCGGTGAATCATAATGGGACGATGAGCATGGTTGTCGGCGCCAATGTACTCCAGCTCGAATCGCTCGGGCAAATTGTAATCAACTTGTACTGTACCCAGCTGCCACTGCCGACCGATGCAATCCCGAACGACGAAATCAATCTTGGGACCATAAAAAGCCGCTTCGCCCGGTTCCTCGGTAAATGGTTTACCAAGACTGACTGCCGCCTCGCGACTAGCCTGCTCGGCCTTATCCCAATTTCTCGATTCACCAATATACTTATCGGCATCCGCACCGCGCAATCCTATGCGAACTCGGTAATCCTCCAGTCCCACTGCGCCGAGCACGATCTTGACTAGCTCCAAGCACTTTATCATTTCGTCCGCCACCTGTTCCTCGGTAACAAACAGATGTGCGTCGTCCTGGGTGAATCCACGCACTCGAGTCAATCCGCCGATTTCACCGGATTGCTCCCAGCGATAAACGGTACCGAATTCAGAAAGTCGAATCGGCAGGTCGCGATAACTGCGTTGCTGCGAAGCATAGATTTTGACATGGTGCGGGCAGTTCATCGGCTTGAGCATGTAGCCATCGATATCGCCCTGCTTCATTTTGTTCGCAAGATCTCCGCAGCTGCATCCCTCGGCCGCCAACAAACTTAGTTGTTCGCGCAACACCAGCGGCGGGTATTGGCTCTCCTGGTAGTAGGGAAAATGCCCGGAAGTTCGATACAAATCCAACTTGCCGATATGAGGAGTAAAAACTTGTTGGTAACCCTGACGAATCAAATGCTTGGAAATAAAATCCTGCAGCTGCTGACGAATGAACGATCCTTTGGGTGTCCACAATATCAGGCCCTGACCGACCGACTCGTCGATGTGATAAAAACCCATTCGTTTGTTGAGCACGCGGTGATCGCGTTTCTTCGCCTCTTCAATTCTGACCAGGTGCTCCTCGAGACCCTTTTTGTCAAAAAATGCAGTCGCATACAATCGCTGTAGTTGTTGCCGCGATTCATCGCCCTTCCAATAAGCGCCCGCAATGGAAAGTAACTTAAAGGCCCCGATGGCATTCGGTTTGGGGACGTGCGGACCGCGACACAAATCGATGAATTCCCCTTGTTGGTAAAACGAGAGCGTTGAGTGTTCAGCCAG
>CAJHZH010000340.1_pt1 | contig 14297 bp, 11 predicted proteins | sample 9198951 | NCBI WGS metagenome assembly CAJHZH01 (sample SAMEA7708381, study PRJEB35096) | sediment metagenome | biome: marine neritic benthic zone biome [ENVO:01000025]; feature: sediment [ENVO:00002007]; material: shallow marine sediment [ENVO:03000034] sea grass bed [ENVO_01000059] ...
ATCTGATCCTGATTTATGCGAATCTATCGGATTTTGAAATCGGCGAGGAGACCACCGGATTTGTGCTCGGCGGAGCCTAAATGCAGGTTAGTTCTGGAACGCTAGTGTCAATCCACCGGTTGACGTAAACTCTTAGTTCGTCAATTCGAATCAAAACGGCAATATCGCATGTGTTGCGGTATCGATCCACAACCTTTGGGAGTTTCAAAATGCTAAACAAACTATCGCTCGTATTTCTTGTAATGCTCATGTCGTGCGGACTGGTGTTGCAAGCGACCGCCCAATCGCTGCCCAAGGATAAGCAGGCGGAGGTAGTATTTGAGCTTCGGCTTAATAAGCTTCGCGAAAGCTCGTTAATGGGAACGTTTCAAGAGCAATTGGACGCAATGCAGGCACAAGCGGGCGTACCCAGCGACATGGATATCAAAACTATCAAACGCGTTTTTGGTGCGATGAGCTTGCCCGATACCGCAGCCGACTTGGCGGCCATGCAAATGGAAAATGAGTTGCGGATGGAATTCTTTGCGCGGGTAGAATTCGTCGACGCGGCATCGGCGGACGCAGCATTGGCAAAACTCGCCGAGAACGCCGAAACCGAGGAGAAGAACGGAAAAACGTATTACAAGCCGCCGGCTGACGAAGACGCGCCTCAAAACATGAGAGGACATCTGTATGATTCGAAGACCATCGAATTTGCCACGGATTTCTATTTGGAAAAAGGGACGGGGAACGACGTCTTTTCCAGCGGCCTGAGCGATGCCTGGGACAAAGCACCCGACCACGCATTTCGGATCGCAATCGACCTGGATAATTCAAGTGACCTGATCAACGAGGTCGTCGAGGATGCTAAGGCAAACGCGCCTCCGATGATGGGCGGCTTTATCGAATTGATTAGAAAGGCCAAGGACATTCGACTAAGTTTTGATTTAAGCAGCAAAAATTTGTTAGTCCTCGCGGCGACCGGAAACGACGACGATCAGGCCGAAGAATTGCGCAAAGGACTCGACGGCATTATGGGGATGGCCAAAATGAGTAGCCAGCAAATGATGCCAATGCTTGAACAACAAGATGAAGCGGCCGCAAAGGTAGTCGGTGAGATCATTGATTCGCTGGCTGCGACGCGTGATGGATCTGAAGTTCAAGTTGCGATCGCCAAGCCTGATGGCTTTGAAGAAGCCATCAAAAATATGATCAAGAACCTGCCCGGCGGCGGGGACTTCTAATCGACAAATGGAGGATCGTGGCGATGCGTAATTCAGTTCGCACGTTTTGGACAATACTGTGGTCGGTTTGTTTGGTTGCGCCGGCGGTGCATGCCCAAACCGATTTGACGGAAAACCAAAAGGCAGTGATCGCTTTTGATTTCCGCGTGAACAAGATTCTGGAAAACTCGCTGATGCAAAACCAGCAGGCAAAGGACGCTTTTGTCGACGCGCCGATGGAATTGCCAGGTGGAATTTCGCTAGAACAGGTCAAACGAGTTTTTGGCGCGGTCAGTTTGCCCGATAACGTTGCACAGTTGGCCGCGATGCAACAACCCGGTTCGCTACCCATGGAACTGTTTGTTCGTATCCAGTTCGCCGATGCCTCAGCAGCCGATGAAATGATCAAGGAATTGGAAGATGATTCGGAAACTCTAACGAAAGATGGAGTGTCATACATTCGACCGCCCGGCAATGAACCTGAGAATTTGTTGGCTCATCGTTTCGATCTGACAACCGTAGAGTTTGGCACCAACAATTACCTGTTTCGCGAGGATCGAAAGGTATTTTCTAACGGTCTGCAACAGGCCTGGAACAAAGTGCCGGATCACGCGTTTCGCATGGCGATGGACCTTGACGGCAGACGTGATTTCATTGACCAGGCTGTCGCCATGGCGAAACAGCAGGCCCCGCCGATGATGGGCGGGTTCATCGATTTGATCAACAAGGCCAGTGACTTGCGAATCAGTATGGACCTGGACGGCGATCATCTGTTGTTGTTCTCGGCGGCCGGAGTTGACGAATCGAATGCCGAAGAATTGAGAAAAGGTCTTGATGGAGTGATGGGTTTGGCAAAGATGAGCGCCCAGCAAATGATGCCAATGATTGCCGGCCAGGACCCTGAGTCAGCGAAAGTGGTTGGCAAGTTGGTTGAGTCGCTCGCAGCAACGCGTGACGGATTGGAAGTTCATATTGGTGTACCCAAGCCAGCCGGATTCGACGAGGCGGTTTTGCGTCTCGCGGAGCAAGCGAAAAAGTCGGCTGCCCAAACTAACGAAATGAATCGGGTTCGTCAGTACGTCTTGAGTGTCCATAATTATCACGATGCCAACCGAAAATTCCCGGTTGCCGATGAAGACGACAAACTCAGCTGGCGAGTTCGGGTACTGCCGTTCATGGAAGAAAACGAATTGTATGATGAGTTCAATCTCGACGAAGCCTGGGACAGCGAAACGAACAAGCCGCTGGCGTCTCGCATGCCAGAAATCTACGGTGCCGATGGTTCAACCACCGATGCCTGTTGGATCAAAGTAGAAAACCCACCGGAAAGTTTTCGCGACGTTCGGGATGGCACGTCTAATACAATCTTGATCTTGCAAAATCCGGAAGGCGTACCATGGACTCAGCCGAAAGATCTGACGATTGAAGAGGCCATTGAAATTGTCCAAGGTCTTGAGGACGGAAGAAAGCTAATCGCTGGTTTCTACGACGGAAGCGTACGCGTTATCGACAAATCGATTGACGAACAGACACTGCGAAATCTGCTGGATCCCAATGATGGAAACGTAGTCGACGATTTTTAGGATTCCGCAATTAAATACCAAATGTACGGCTCGCCTGCAGATCGGCGAGCCGTTTTTTTATGCCAATTCAGTGTCGTTGAAATCAAACAATATCCATGGGTTCGATGTCGCGAAAAATCAACACGAACCAACGGCAAGCATCAAAAAATCGGGACTTCTCGACGATTTTCGTTTTGGCATTTCAATTGCTTTTACGATACGCTTCAGCCGGACTTTAGTTGGACGGCATTCCAATACTGAAATTCGAATCTCTCAGACAATGCACGCCCGACAACTTGCAGAAATTGGTGGCTGGTTAGCCGTAACTTCCGAAATACTCACCCGAGCATCAAAATCATGTTCCTCTCAACAAGGGATGCGGTACTGGGCTGCGTCTAAGTGCCGGTTACAACGCTGGCAGTCGGCGCTAAAAGTCTTTGAAAACGATCTTAAAAACCCGGCGGAAATGCACGATCCGTGGCCAGCCATTCAGGTCGTGATTCAAGAAATACTCTTTTCAGATTTGCTAACTCGAATTTGGACAACCCTGTTGATTCAACACGACCGCGCAATCAAACACCCCGAAATGCAAAGTATCGGGCATAGCATTTACATTGGACATGTTGAAGCACGTAATCGTGCGTTGCGTTTGATTATTCGCTACCGAGGAGTCAATGAAGCTGCTTTTGATCAACTTGACGAAGTCCGCAGGCGAATTGAGCGTTGGACGGACATGTTGCTCAGCAGAATCAGCAACCTAGACACCGCCGCACAGTTTGGGTTCGATGAGAACCGGATTCGGGGCTTCGCGGCCGACCGGCCCTTGGAGAGCCACCGGCGGCGAAAAGAAATGGAACAAATACTTTTGGCATCGCTGATCTCGTGTCTTCATCAAAACGGATCTCAATATTCCGCCAATCCGGATCTGAATCGTGAAATTGCCTGTGGAGTGCTTGAGTGTTTGCCAACCGATCGATTCGATTCCACGGGCCTGCCCAAATCGATCTTGATGTTGCAAATGGAACAGGTACAAAATGACACTCAGCAGATGGTGCAAAGTTTGATCGATGAAGAGGAGAACGCCCATCGAGTTAGGCACCTTTCTCAAACCAACAGCAAACATTCGTTACAACGGTTTCGCCGCCAAAATTAATCCACGCGTCAGCGGTGGCGCCGGCAAATGCGTAAACTGAATCTGTTCGAATCCCAAATCGGTTAGATAAGTCGTGAGTTGTTCAGGCGTCCAAATATTTCGTCCTGTTCCCACGATGAATTGAAGTTCGCAGATTCCCATCGATTTGGTTCCATTCGCTTGACCCGGAAAAGCGTCGACAATCACCAACTCGCCACCCGGTATGAGCACCCGCATGGCCTCGTTGATTGCCGACTTAAGCATTGATTCCGAAAGTAGATTGACCCGATCAGCGATGATCGCTAGATCGAAGGATGAATCCATACCGTCCAGCAAAAGGTCTGCCGACTCAATAATATCGACTCTCGATTGGGCGTCCAAACTGGCAATGGTTGTTTTGGCCCGGCCCAGATCTGCTGCATCGTCAACTAGAGTTACCCGTGAAGTCGGATCTCTGTGTGCCAGCGTCATACTGTATATCGCGGCCCCACAGCCAAGGTCAAGAATTCTCAAATTCTTGCGTTCTGATCCAATTCCCAGAGCATCGGCAGCTTTTAACGCGGCACCGGTCGCGGCCCATTCGATCTGTGCCAGTAATGCTTTGAATTCGTTGAGTGGAGGTACGCGCGGACCCGAGCCATTGCCTTCGGCCAACTCGCTCGACGACTGGCGCAACGCGTCTTCGAGCAGCGTCCAATGATTGAAAATCGATCGCCAAACCGTTTTTGAAACCATTCGGGCGGCTTGCGATAGCGCGTAATCATTTTCGAATTTTTCGATCAACCCGGTATCTTGCAAAACTAGTAATAAAGCCTCCAGGCCACGCAAATTCAATTTGCATTGCTTTGCCAATTGCTGTGGCGATTTCTGACCCTCAGCCAACGCGTCGACAACCCCTAACCGCAAAGCAGCATTCAACGCAGCCGTTTGCACCGGCAGGTTGATTAGTCGAAAAAATCCCTCAATTGTCCGAAACTGAGTTTCCGTCATCGCCTATCATCAATACGCAAAACAATTTGGGTCGTTGGCTCTAGTGCCGCGTCAAGTTTTGATTGGGTTGGACGGGGGTCGGGAGTCATTTGCCGGAATGGCCCTTCGGGTGCTTTAGCACAAATGACTCCCGACCCCTTACCCAAACTCTTAATGTTGACGCGGCTCTAGGTATTTCTACCGAATTACTTTCAAGCTCGGAATCCATCTATTACGATATCAGACCGATTAGTCCAGCATCAGCTACTCTTAGTTCGACCTTGGAAACTCGGTGTGCGAGATTCGGAAAGGTGCTCCAAGTGTTTCTTTTTTGAGTATTGACATGAATTCCTATATTGATTGGGTCAGCACAAAAGAGATGCCCGCCAAGATTCCTTCATCAAGCATTGTTTTGTGTACTTTTTGCATGGCTGCATTGGTGTCGACATGTGAAGCGCAACAGGGAGTACCCGGATCCGACCAGTTGACGATCGCCGAAGGGTTTCGCGCTGAACTGATCTATGAAGTACCCGAAGCGTTCGGATCGTGGGTCAGTTTGGCCCGTTCTCCAAGGGGCCTGATCGCGTCAGATCAATATGGGAAACTTTATCAGATTACCCCGGCAAGTGATTCAAGAACCGAGACGACCGTGAAACCGATTGATGTTAATCTCGGTCGCGCGCAAGGATTGCTGTGGGCATTCGATAGTCTTTATGTTGTGGCTCACGCCGGCGGTGGCAAACCAGCCGGTTTATTCCGTGTCACCGATTCCGACGGCGACGATGAATTGGATGATGTCCAATTATTGCGCGAATTCAAGGGTGGTGGTGAACATGGTCCACACGCCGTGATCTTGGCCCCAGACAAAAAATCGCTATTTGTATGCGCTGGCAACCATACCCAGTTGCCGGATTTCCAGACTTCGCGGGTTCCCACGAACTGGAACGAGGATCAATTGCTTCGTCGCATGTGGGACCCGGGCGGACACGCAGTCGGCATCAAAGCACCTGGCGGTTGGGTATGCAAAACCGATCCCGAAGGCAAGTCATTCGAGTTGTACAGCGTGGGTTTTCGCAACCAATATGACATTGCCTTCAACGCTGACGGCGAGCTATTCACGTACGATGCTGACATGGAATGGGACATCGGCACACCCTGGTACCGACCAACGCGTGTTTGCCATGTTACCAGCGGAAGCGAATTCGGTTGGCGGGGAGGCAACGGAAAATGGCCCACCTACTATCCGGACAGTGTTCCACCAATCGTCGAAATTGGTCCCGGATCACCGACAGGAATCGTATTTGGAATTGGCGCTAAGTTTCCGAAAAAATACCAACAGGCGTTGTACATTGCCGATTGGAGTTTTGGATTTATCTACGCCATTCACTTGACGGCCGATGGCAGCACTTATCGTGGTGAGACTGAGTTGTTTTGTTCGGCACCTGCGTTGCAGGTCACGGACATTACGATCGGTAACGACGGGGCAATGTACTTTGCAATTGGCGGTCGCCGAACACAATCTGCCCTTTATCGGATCACGGCTGAAACACAAGTCGATGACAGCGAAACCACTGCCAGAGGGTTGACCGCCCAGCGCAAGCTTCGTCGCCGACTTGAACATCTGCAGATACACCCCGATCCAGTTGAAATCGATGTTGCCTGGCAGAATTTGACGCATGCGGATCGCGGCATAAGGTACGCCGCTCGTATCGCCATCGAACATGTTCCCGTTGAAGACTGGATCGACCGGGCCTTAGAACAAACCGAAACACAGGCTGTTTTGGAATCAGCATTGGCCCTGGCCCGCTGCGCTCCGCCGGATCAACACCAACAGAAGACGGTTAACGCGTTACAACAAAAACTCAGCTGGGATCAACTGAGCGAATCACAACGACTGCATTTGTTACGGGTATATGGATTGGTTCTGATGCGAATGGGCACTCCCAATTCGGAAATACTCAATACCGTTAATCAGGAGTTATCCCCCAGATATCCGAGCAGTTCTTCGCTTGTAAACCGCGAGTTGGCGAGGCTACTGGTTGCAACCGAAGCGCCTGAGGTTATCGAGCGGACACTTGATCTTGTCGAGACGGCGCCAACGCAAGAGGATCAAATACATTACATGATGTGTTTGCGAGTCGCAAAGCGAGGCTGGACGCGTGAACTGCGAGAAAAGTACCTACAATGGTTCGTGAAATCAGCCGCCTTTAAGGGAGGTAATTCCTTTGCGGGCTATTTGAAGAACGCTCGCGAAGAGTTTATCGCCGAATTGCCGGCTGGAGATATTGTCGCACTCAAATCGTTGATCGATCTCAATATTAAAGATCAAGATCCGTACGAGGAACTTCGGTCTCGGCCGCTCGTTAAAGATTGGACCGTCGACGACTTGTTACCGCATGTCGACGAACCGAATCGAGATCTTGTGAATGGTCGCAATATGTTTTCACTTGCGCAATGTTTCAAATGTCATCGATTTCAGGGTGTTGGTGGTATCGTTGGACCTGACCTAACCGGGTTGTCGCGCCGGTATACGACCAAGTATTTGCTGGAAACCTTAATTGATCCCAACAAAGAAATCTCTGATCAATATCAGGCGACGGTTTTCATGCTGACTGACGGACGGATGATTACTGGACGCGTGGCTAACCTGAGCGGCAATACCTATATGGTTCAGGAGGATATGATTGCTCCTGGCAAATTGACTCATATCGACCGCCGTCAAATCGAGGAAAGCCGCCCTAGCACAGTTTCACCGATGCCCGAAGACTTGTTGAACTACTTGACCAAAGAAGATGTGCTCGATTTGTTGGCGTATCTTCGATCGGCAGAAAATCAGAAGGAACCACACGCTAATTCCCAGCGTCAAAAATGACATCGTATCGAAGCTGGTTTTTGCCAGACCGTCTGATATGATGGCGTATGCGCGGCAGGGCATTGGCTGCTCCTCGTTTTGATCATTGATGTCTTCGCTCTGTGTATCGACCTCGCTCGTTCAGTCACCGTCGCTTCCAAATGGTGTCGAACAGGTTTAGTGTTCGAGTAGTTAACAAACACTCTCTTGACGTGAGGCGTAACATGTTCCAAAGCAAACGAATTTTTGTCTGTTGGGTGCCAATTTTAGCGGTGATCATTTTTATGGGTCTGCCAGCAAACGGTCAGCAATCGGAGGGTTCGGCAGCTCATGATGCATCCGCACTGGAATTAAACCCATTTGACGTAAGAACTCAATCGGAGACTCCCGTGACGTCTCAGTTGGCCAGTCGCACTCGATTAGCGCATCGGACAAAAGATACTTTTAGCCCGTCAATTGCCGAGAACAATTTGAAGGCCGAGACGGCCCTCGATCGCCTCGCCAACGCGGATTACTTTGAAACGCGGTTCGATGACGTTCTTGAAGAGCTCAAAGCAAATTTCGAAATTCCGATCATTATCGATTCGTCATCCATCGAAAATGGACTGGACGGGGACACCTTGATCACCTTGACCCTAAGCGGTTGCCGTACAAGTACTCTGCTCGATGCGATGCTGCGACCGCATGATTGTACCTACGCGATTCATGACGGTATCGTTAATATCGTGTCGACCGATGCAGCTGACAGTGAACGATGGCTTGAACTTCGCGACATTCAAAGTCAAGAGTTGATCGAAAGGCGATTTGAAGGTAACGGCAGCGAGTTGGTTGCGTTTGTCCAAGAGATGGTCAACCCCGACAGTTGGATCGCCAACGGTGGCGCCGGGCGGATACAACACGTCGATGGCAAGCTCTTCATCTCGCAAAACTCGATTACCATGCGCAGGGTCCGTCATTTGTTAGATCGACTTGCACGCCAAAACTAGAACCAACCGACGATCCCAACTAAATTGGAACGCCCAAAATGCGGCGTTCCTTTTTTTGTGCGGGCGCAGGGAGTTTTAGAACTTCAGCACTTTAGCTTGGGCAAATGGAATGATGTTGAAACCGCGTTCGTGAGACCTGCGGTCAGAGTGGGTGCGGGGTCGTGAAACCCGCGCACAGCAATGTGCGGGCGCAGGGAGTTTTAGAACTTCCGCACTCTAGCTTGGGCAATGGAATGATGTTGAAACCGCGTTCGTGAGACCTGCGGTCAAAGTGGGTGCGGGGTCGTGAAACCCGCGCACAGCAATGTTGTCGTTAGTCAATGATTGCAATACTTGCTAGCGACTTGTCCGGGCGGATTGAAAAGCTGCAGCATACGGACCCGGATATCCGAGAATAGTTGTTCAGGACGCTCGTGCCAACGGTCTAATTGCATTGGCGTTCCCGCAAAAATATCGCTGTAGACGAGGAATTACGGTCCCAGTAACTTTTCGCCCCGCAGTTGACGTCTCGCCGCATTCCGACGATCAAAATCAGTGTGACAAAATGGCCAATCCTCATAAACTGCAATGGGAAAATGAGAACTACAAGCTGATTGACGTGACGGGAGCCCGCCTTAAAGAATGTCTGGCGTCGACGTACAACGTGTTGGGGATCAAGTATCCCGATGAGTACATTGCCAGGGGTACGATGTACTCGTTGGTAGACAAAAACGGGAACGCGTTTGGAGGGGCGATTCTTGTTACCCAGCCACCATTTCGTTCCTTGGAATCAATTCCAATTGATAGCAACGAGATTGCTGGCAAAATCCGCAAGGTCCGTGCCATGGCCGAAATCAATGGGATCTGGCTGGCTGAAGATACGCGGTCACCTTTTGCATCTTTCATGTTTTGGACGCTAATCCTCCGCAAGTTGCTGGAAACGTCGATCGAAGATTTCCTTTTCACGTTCGACAACTCAAACGAGAGGATGTCGGCGTTGGTGAAATGGGCAAGTCCCAGGATAATTTATTCCGGTCGAACAAAGCGTCTTGCCGGCATGAAGTCACCCGCCATCGAAACCATCGCCATCGTCGATCGAAAACTGATCGCTTCTTTCTTGGACTTGATCGAAGGATGGGGTTCAGATCAGGCAAAGGTATTCGATAGTGAGTTGATTTATCGCTTGCAAACCAACTCAAGACGACGTGTAGCGTGAGCGGGATTGACATCCACCAAAACAAAGGCCGAACATCCAATGAATGTTTCCAGCCTTCCTGCCGCATCGGCGAATTGCGGCTGGTTGGATGACCTAACCGAACTACAGCCCTTTCCGCGTGTAACGGGCCGGGTCACGGCGCCATTCGTTATTTTGGGCGCAGGTTTCACCGGGCTATCGGCAGCCCGCCGCCTTGCTGAACATTTTCCAGGGCGACAAATAGTGCTGGTCGACGCACTGGGAATCGGTACGGGTACATCAGCTCGCAGCAGCGGTTTTGTCGTGTCGCTAGGTCATTTTGATCGCGATTGGAAATCTGATAACAATACTCGGCTCCACCGATTGGGCTGTGCCGGTATCCGACTATTGAAACGGCATGTCGACGACTACCAGATTCGCTGCGACTGGAACGAGCAGGGACGTTTGATCGGAGCTAAGAGTCGTTGGGCAGCACGAACATTGGACAAGATATGTCGAGTGCTGGATGAACTCGGCTCGCCTTGGGAAAAACTTGCAGGCGAGGCGATAGCCGATATCACTGGCATGACAGGATATCGTGCTGCGATTCGGCAAGGTGATTCCGTATTGGTACAGCCCGCCGCGCTCCTACGGGGCTTGGCAACCAATCTTCCCACCAACGTTCAGATATACGAAAAATCACCCGTTGAACGCATCCGCATGGGTCGGTCAGCTCAGCTGGACTGCCCCGACGGCTGCATCGAAGCCGGCACGTTATTAGTGACCGTCAATGCATACATTGGTGCATTGGGGCTAGCGACCCACAAGGTTTTTCCAGTACGAACATTTGCCAGCCTTGCGCGTCCCGCGAAGGTTGACTCATGTTCGCGGCGTTTTGGAAATCAGTTTTGGGGAATTACTTCCGCGGAACGAATCGGCAGTTCCTTGCGCCGTTTGCCAGGTGATCGAATCATGATTCGCAACACGGCAACCTACGGTTATAAGGCTCGAAACACTCCTCGGGAATTGGAACGTGTTGCGACGGTACATGCTAAAACACTTGAAAAGCGATTTCCGGAAACAGGGTCATTACGTATTCACAAGACTTGGGGTGGCGTAATTGGTGTTACCGCCAACGGATGGGGTGTATTTGGAAAACTCACACGTAATATTTGGGCAGTTGCCGGTCACAACGGACACGGGATAGCACATGGTGCGATTGCGGGTCAATTGCTGGCGGATCTTGTTGCCGGAAAAGAAAATCCGTTACTCGATGATATTCAGAATCTTCCGTCTCCCGCTTGGGTGCCTCGCGGGCCATTACGCCGCGCGGGAGTAGGCGCGACAATCAGTTTTTTGAATTGGCGAGGACGGAAAGAGATTTGAGTTTGTGATGAATATACAATTTCGCCTAACGCCAATAGAAGAGTTGTTTTTTTACGATGATCGTCCGGGCTGGCCGGCCACATTTTTTGGCCGGCTTAAGCTCTCGGGCGAGCTGGATCGCGAGCTTGCCGAATTGGCTCACCAGTCCGTAATCCAACGCCATCCTCTGGCCGCTGCGAACATTCGAGCCGTGCGCCCAAAACAACTTTGGTGGAATCGTGTGGACACCGTCGACACGTTCAGGTGGGCAGCTGCGCGAACGGACGAATCCTGGGCGCCGATGTCAGGAATTGATTTGCGACATGATGCGCCGTTACGAGTTTGGTGTTTTTCAAATAGCCAAGGAAGCAACATCGTATTCCAAGTGCATCACGCGGCATTTGACGGGCTCGGTGCTTTTCAGCTGTTAACGGATTGGCTGACCGTATATCACCGGTTGGTCAACGGGAAGAAAACGGGAGGACGCGCGCTTCGTCAATACGATTCGGAATTGCTCAATATACGCTGCCGGCCATCTCAGTCGACGCGAGAACAAATCAGGTTGTTACCAGGGCAGTGGAAAAGTGCGCGCGCGGCATTTCAATTTTTTAATCGTAAGGCAATACCATTGGCTTCGTGCGAGTCGCGGGATCCCGATTGTGCGGTCCAGTGCACGCAACCCTCGGTGATCACGCGCAAGTTGACGCCGGCCGAAACGCTGCAGTTTCGAGAAGTTGCCCGAACGAATCGCTCGACTGCCAATGATCTGTTGGCTCGGGATTTGTTTGTCACGATCCGCCGCTGGTTTGAGTCAAACGACGCTTCAATCCAAGGTTCTCATGTGCGCATTATGATTCCCGTTAACGAGCGAACTCTCCGCCATCGTCGTTTACCCGCTTGCAACCATTGCACGATGATCAACCTGGATCGTAGTTTGCCTCAAATCGAGGATTCGCAGGAACTTCTTGGCGACATTCATCAGGAGATGTCGGTTATCAAGAAGTGGCAACTCAGCCTTAACTTCTGGCGAACGCTTTCGTTTTCTCGATGGCTACCCGGTGGTTTGTCGCGGCGCACCAAGACATCTGAATGCATGGCCACGACAGTTTTGACCAACCTCGGTGACCTGTTGACTCGCGCGCGGCTGCCACAATCGGATGGCAAACTGGTTTCCGGCAACGTGTGCGTCGAGGATTTCGAACTTGTCGTACCACTTCGTCCGGGGACAGCTGCCGGATTTGCCGTATTTTATTATCAGGACCGTTTGTGCATCTCGATGCACTATCAGAATGATGTCATGAGCGTGCAACAGGCCGAGGCATTCGCAGATTTGTTTCTTCAGCAGCTGCGCGAGACCTGTCGTGAAGGAAACGTATCTTCATACGATAGACAAGCTTTACGAAAATCTGCGGCGTAGCCGCACCGTGAAACAGGATTTTGCGAGCTGCGACGCCTCAATCGACCATTCGTTTTATGGGACGACGAATGGAAGTCTACGCGCGACTTTTTGCTTTAACCGGTTCGAATCGCCCAAACACCATCCGGCCAGCGCTGGTTTGCAACATGCTGGTTACGGTGATGTCGACTTCGCTGCCGATACTGGAACGACCATCTTCAACAACCACCATCGTGCCGTCGTCGAGATATCCAATTCCCTGGCCGGATTCCTCACCGGCCTTGACAATTTTTACGTTGATTTCTTCACCAGGTAAAAAGACGGGCTTAATCGAGTTGGCGATTTCATTCAAATTGATAACCGATACGTTTTCCAGCTTGGCGACCTTATTCAGATTGAAATCTCCGGTCACAATTTTTCCGTCGAGATGCTTGGCGAGCAGCAACAGTTTACTGTCAACCGGTTCGCCTTCCATTTCTGGCAACTCGCGTTCGTACACCTGCATATCGATCTCGGTGTTGTTGCGGAGGCGATTCAGCACATCCAGACCGCGCCGGCCACGTGCCCGTCGGAGTTTGTCGCTGCTGTCGGCTATGTTTTGTAATTCAACTAAGATAAACCGCGGCATAATCAGCGGATTGTCAATCACTCCTGTTTCCAGGATGTCGGCAATGCGGCCGTCGATTACGACGCTGGTGTCAAGAATGTAAGGCTTAAGCCCTTTGACTTCCTTGGAAAACTCGACGTACGGAATAATGAATCGAAAATCGTCTTTGGTCTGCCAAAGGAAGCTGATGCATACGTAACAGCTAGCTAAGCCAAACAGTAGTATCGAGATCGATCGGACAGATTGCAAAGTAGCCTCCACCGCTAAATCGTCGGTGGCTCGCTGGAACAATGGAGCAAGGGCAAGATCAAAAACAAACGTAATAAACAACCCAATTACGAGCCCAAAATAGACACTGGAAATCATGTCGATACGTTTCTTCTTGACAGAAACGTCGGCGCCGACGAGGGCCATTGCGCCAATCAAAACTAAAGGTACGATCAGCCAATTAACTGTGTTGACGTGGGTCCACATCAACGAAATGCTAAGACCGGCTGAAACGAGCAAAAAAATCGCCCGCAAGATCCATAAAGCCATGATTTATTTGGGTGGGGTTATAAATATGAGTGCCAAAACTCACAAATGAGCAGGCGTTATGAAACGATTAAGTATGAAATTAAAAATATGAAACAGGAATGAAAACCTAGATAACGGCTTTCCGCTCAGCCAACCGGCATAACTTGGTGCACCGAAGTTCCGAAATGAAGGTCGGTCGCACAATACGATGACTTGAGCTATGCAGGCTGATGCTTGATGCAATGCATAATTCTATTTCATCCGGCCATCGGAGACTACCTGCGAAACTCCAAAAAACTTGGATCATCGGGCAAATAGCCGTTTAAACAACTGCTCACAATAATGATCCGTCATTCCGGCGATAAACTCGACCACCGACCGTCGCACACCCACGACTTCCGCCCGACCGCGGTATTTGTTCGACATTTGATCTGGATGATCGACGAGCCGCCGATACATGGTTTGCAGTCTTTCCTGCGCCTCGCTTCGCACCTTAATCAGGTCCGGATGGCGATAAACACGCTGGTGAAGAAATGATTCCAATTCAGTTTTTTGCTC
>CAJHZH010001071.1_pt1 | contig 14263 bp, 10 predicted proteins | sample 9198951 | NCBI WGS metagenome assembly CAJHZH01 (sample SAMEA7708381, study PRJEB35096) | sediment metagenome | biome: marine neritic benthic zone biome [ENVO:01000025]; feature: sediment [ENVO:00002007]; material: shallow marine sediment [ENVO:03000034] sea grass bed [ENVO_01000059] ...
CAGCACCGTCGCAAGCACTCTTAGCGCCGTGCTTTTGCTGATTGCGTCCAAGACTGGAATCATTGCGACCATCCACAGCGGAGCCAACCAGAAAAGCCACCTCGGCCCACAAGATTGTCCGCCGTAATTGCGGTCCGAAATGGGGCGCATCACATAAAAGACAATGACGGTCACCGTGATTGCCAGGATTCCTAAGCCCAGTATTCTCAAGCCGTACTGTCTCGAAAAACACAGGAACAACAAACCAACGATCGATAACAGCCAAATCGGTGAGAGTGAAATCACGCCGTGATGTCCGATCGTCAGATTAAACAGGCAGACCCATGGCTTTGGTTCACCACGATCAACCGGCGATTTTTCCTCGTTTTGTTTCATCCAGTAGCTACCGGGATACTCGTACCAATTGTTCCATTGACGAATTTCAACACCAAACCCGTCGGATCTTTGCGCCAGTACCAATGGCTCAGTCTTTTGGTCAAAAAACACGATCCAGCGCCGGTCGATTTCAGGTTCCTCAGTCCATCCACCTGCCTGGATCGTAAACCCGTCATATGATTCATTAGTCAAATATGGTTTCAAGTCGTCTCTGGCGCGCGTTATGGCATTGCGCAACTCGCTGGGAAACTGGCCTTCGTTCAAGCGTGTCGTGAAGTTGCCCGGAACCACCTCATAGATCGGTCCATCATCGCGATGGGCATAGGCCGGCCGCCAATCGTTATGTGCCGTATAATTGGTGGCAAAAAATCCGTACGCAACCAACGCGACAGCAGGCAGGAATCCAAAGATTGTCTTGGTAGGACTTCTCAACAAGCACATCGCAGCGCAAACCAGCAAAAACGAGAGCGCCGGTAACTCGTTTGCCGCGGCAAACGCGGACGTTAGTCCAGTCAAGACAAACCAACCCCACGAATTTGAATGGCCTCGCCAAATCAGTACGATTGCATACGTCGCGACAGACACCGAAACGACTGCCGGAAGGTGGTTATTCAGCGAAATAGCGAATGTCGTGACGAACGTACCAAACGTGGCCAGCACCATCAAAAATATGCGTGTCCATTCAGTTGCGGCGACGAGATCTCCGATGCGACCAATGGCCCAAAAAAACAACACAAGCGGGATCACCTGACAAACGATTAGCATCCAGCGCACGACATCGAAGGTGTCTTTGGAGAGCGTCCAGCCTGTAATCTCTTTCAATCCAAGATATTGATAGGCCAGAAGCGTTGGCCATAACGTCGGCTTGCTCGAATAAAAGTGAGGACGAAAATCGCGGCCCCAGTGCATGACTTTGTCAATCGTATCCCAGGAACGACCATTTTCTTGCTCGAGCACGACGTCGATGGCGTAGGTATTGTGATCGCCAAGCGAACTGACAGTGCACCAGCGACTCCGATCGTTCGCGCTCAAAAAAGGAACTCGCTCACCATACGAGATGGCCTCAACCTGCCACAACCTCGCGGATACAACTGCCAAACTACAGATGATCAGCAACCAATAGATGGACCATCTCGTTTTTGAGTCAAGCTGACCATACTCGTCAGGCAGATCAATCGGATCGAAATTGTCATTGTCCATGGGCAACACAAAGATTGACTAACAAGGATTTTTGCGCATGCATCTTATGGTAACGGCCGATCAGTCGCCTCATGTGGTTTGGCGGTTTTGTGGGACACCGGCTTTATGCTGGTCGTTTCACGTATGGAAAATCTGCGTCCTCGTTTTTGATCTTTGGCGACCATCAGTTCCGCGAGAAAACCCATTGTGAGCAATTGCGTGCCCAACAGCAAAGCCGCTACGGAATAAAGAACAATGGGTCGTTGATGCAACGGAGTCAGCTCGGGCTGGGCCGTCATGCGAACGACCCAATAAATCGCCATATACGTGAGACCCCCAACTCCAACGGCAAAACTGGCCAGGCCGGCCAGGCCCATCAAGTGTTGCGGTCGCTGGCTGTATCCAGTCAGAAAACAAATTGTCATCAGATCCAAAAACCCTTTGACTATTCTCAGCGATCCGTACTTGGATTTTCCGTACTTTCGTTTTCGATGTTTGACCGCAACCTCGCCAATCCGAAAACCGCGGGCGGCCGCTAACACAGGTATGAATCGATGAAACCCGCCGTACAGATCGACTTCATCAAAAACCTCGCGGCGATACATTTTGAATCCGCAGTTATGGTCATGTAATTTGACTTTGGTCAACAAGTTAACCAGAAAATTAAAAGCTCGAGATGCCAGCCTTCGACCGAGTGAATCCAGTCGCGGTTTCTTCCAGCCGCTGACGACGTCTAATCCCGTTTCCATTTCGGCAACGAATTTCGGTATTTCACGGGGCTGGTCTTGGAGATCGGCATCAATCGTCAAGATGTATTCATGATTCGCTGCGACCGTGCCCGCCGAAATTGCGGCGGCCTTGCCGAAATTACGCCTGAGTCTCACTCCGAACGCGCGGCTGTCGGAATCGGCAATCTCTTGAATTGTTTTCCATGAACCGTCGGTCGAGCCGTCATCGACATAAATGACTTCTATGTTATATGCATGTTCATCGGCGACGGCGGTAATCTCTTGATGAAGTTCGACAAGGCTGGCCTGCTCGTTAAACAGCGGTACGACGACCGAAATGTTGTTTGAAGGCATCGTGATTTCACGCAGCTTTGCGGACAACCTCGGGTTGTGACGACTCGTGATCCGAACGTGACTCGAATCGTCCTCTGGAAGACGAATAATACATTATAGCCACTAGACCCAATTCGGAAGCGATCCAAACCAAACGCATCAATATCACGGCGATAGTCGCTTCGACGAATCCAAATCGGCTGCTGAGCATCGGAATCATTACCAGCTCGCGCACCCCAATTCCGCCGGGCAAAAGCGAAACAAACCCCAAAACTGTCGCCAGACTCGCGCAACATACACAAAGTCCTAAATCACCCGGCGAAATATCGACATCCGGTATCGCTGAAATAACAAAACAGAGACTTAGACCCACCGACATCCAGCCAGTCGAAAGTACTATCCAGCCAAACGCCATGTCCTTGATTCGTAGCGAACCGATTTTGTCGGGTAACCGAAGCCATGGGATTACTAATCGCAAAACTAATGGAATAGTGGGCGTAGCTGCAAAAATTGCGACTAGTACAGCTAGCGTGGCAACCTGCGCCCAGTCGTGTGTCAAGAAACTCAAAGTGGTGGCGCCGATCACCGCGCCGACGGCGATCCACGTCAGAGTTTCGACGAACACACTCAAGGCACCAATCTTCGCAGGTACACCCTTACGCGCGATTTCGCCGGTACGAATCACTACCACCATTGCTTTTCCAGGTACGTACTTTCCAAGCTGGCTGAGAAAAAAAGTACGGAACCCAAACATCCAGCCGACTCGATATCCAAACGCATTCAATACTCGAATCCAGTAAATGGCACCGGTTGCCAATGCAAGTACGTAGAACAATATCGCGGTGAAAATCAGCCCCCATTTGACTTTGCCTAATGCGAATTGGTGTTCATTCAGCTGGCCCACGGCGCGCACGATCGTTATCGATAGCGAAATCGCAACGATAAACGCAATCAGAATCCGCGCAATTCGAATTATCTTTTTAGGACCAGCGCGTGGCATATCGCAATCCGACTGATGGAGACGGCGAAAACTAGCAAAGTTGCCGGACCGCATCGAGATGGATATTTCGCTATTTACGCACTGTGTTTGTTGGGACTAGTATACGCGACAGGTCGCCGTGCGCGATAACGAACGTGTGGCGTTGACTTGGTTTGCGCTATGGGTGATTTGACATGCACCTTTCCCACACAGGATTTGGTATCACCAATAGCAAATTTGGATTAAGACCGGTCTTGAAATTTTGAAAACCGGAGACGTGTTGATGAAATCCATCACAATGATGCTTGCCTATTTGATTGGCCTGCCAGCACTTGCTCAAGAGACTCAAACCGACGCCATAACATTTGTCGTTGAGCTGAACGATGAGCAAATCGAGCAACTGAAACAAGGAATTTCGCTGCAGACGCTGGTTCCTGAGAAATTGCGCAACAAAGTTGCCGTGGTTCAGGTGCGCTATAAGCCAAACGCCCCCGCTGCGAATGCTCAATCGGGTACCGGTCAAACGCCCTCGAATGGATTCTCGCAAAACAGACCGAGCGGTTCCAATCAGCCGTCGAATAACTCCTTTGGATTGGGTGATGCCAAGCTTAACCGCCCGGCGGATGGTTCGCGTCCATTCAACAGAAACTTGAACCGCCTCGATTCGAACTTTAATTCGTCTTCACTGGAATCGTTGTTACCACCCAATCGCAACAATCCCGCAGCCAACGCCGGCGCGAATTTTGGTCCGAACTCGTCCCCACCAAAATCTGGTGGAGCGTTTCCTGATTTCAAAAATATTGGGCAAAACAACGGGATTCCCATACGATCCGGCGGTAATCAGCCAAATTCTGGCCAGTGGAATCCACCCGCAACACGCCGGAATACCAATCCGAACCCAAACAGCACACCTGGTTCGCAACCGGCGACTGGTCCCGGTTCAACAGGCATGTACAACCAGCCCGCCAACACGTCAGCGGTGCCAGGACAGCCGGCTAACAACAATTTTCAGAACCGGCCGCCAAGTTCGACCAGACCGCCGGCTCCGCAAGGTAACGAGTACGATACGATGTACAACCGTTGGAATAACAATCCACTCGTCAATCGAAATCTGAATGCCACACCACGGGCCAATTTTCAGGAGGGCGGTATGGGACCGCTCGCTGGCGGCCAAACTAATCCGTATGCCAGTACCGGCCACGTCAACGATTATGGATTGTATCGCCGTCCGTCCATGGTCAGCAGTCACTATGTCCCACCCGTTCCAAATCAAATGCCGGTTACAAATAATCGCGCCGGTTATCGATTCGCGCAGAATAACGCGGCTGGAACCGAGCCGAATCAAAATGGAAGACTCCCGCCGTCATTTATCGACAGCAACCTGGAATCTCCAACACCCTCGGACCAACCCATTTCGGATCAGCCTCCGATATCTTCAATCGACCAAGCCAATCGATACAACGGCGTGCTGTGGTTCATGTTGTTTTGTTCCATTGGTCTGAATGTCTATTTGGCTTGGATTTCTCGTGGGTTTTACGTGCGCTATCGTGAACTCGCCGATGAACTTCGAGAATCTTTTTCATCTGCGATTTAGTACCGCCTGACATCAGAACTTTTTTCGGTGCTAAATGCTAGTTTGTGGTATCCGATTGCAGGTCCCCGTTACGTAAATAGCTAGAGGGCCTTTCAAAACTGATTTTCTGCGTAGTGGACGAGGCTACGAGTCCATTTTGCACGTAAATCGGGGAAGGACTCGTGACCTCGTCCACTACCAATCAGCAGATTGTGGTTTTGAAATACGCTCTACTCAAACTGAGTAGTGTGTTTGTAGCTATCGTCGCCAGACGGTGGACTCTCTCGGCGGTTTACCGCTTTGCCCACGTTCTGGCGAAACGTCGCCACATTTCACACGCCGCGCGCACACGCTGCTATCAATTCCGAGAAAAACGGATTTTTTGGAATGTCAGTGAAACCGGTATTTACTCGTATTGCAACTCTCGGCACAATGTCGCCGCTATGACCTGTTAGATTTTAACATAGGTGTTGCTCGAAGGAACGAGCCAACGCGATTGAGCTGGCTGGCTCAACTAACAATTAGCAATGGAGTGCTAAACATGATTACCCGCTGTGCAAAGGCACCGACCTTCGCAATCTTTTTTTGCTTTTGCCTCTCCTTCCATTGTTCGGCCCAGGCACAACAAGATATCTGTGTTGTTGATATTGCCGAGGTATTCAAAAACCACAACGGTTTTAACCAACAGTTGGAATTGTTGAAGCAAGAAGCGGAAACATTCAAGTTCGAATTGCAACAGCGCGCCCAAGAGTTGCAGTCCAAAAGCGAACAGCTGAAGACATTTGAACCGGGTTCGCCGGAATATAAACATCTGGAAAGTGAATTGGCGCAATCCAGTGCAAATCTCGAAGTGGATCGCCGTTCGAAAACGCGTGAATTCGTTTCACGCGAAGCGCGAATGCATTTTGACACGTACGTCCAAGTCTCTCAAATCATTGCCAAGTACTGCGAGAGCAATAGCATTCGCTTGGCACTGCGATATGATTCAACGCCAATGGATCAAAACGACCCGAACAGCATCATGCAACGTGTCAACGGCTATGTCGTATTTCATAAACCACAAAAAGATATTACGCAAATAATCATCCAACAGGTTAATCAGGCAACCGCGCGTGCGGAAAACCCAGCCAGTCAAAATCAAAACCGTTAGAACTCATTTGACGACTCGTTGAACTGGATTTGAATTTGTACTACCGCAAGCAAAATACAATCGAACAAACGGTAACGGTCAGCGGGTTCGGATATTGGAGTGGACTCGACGTCGATGTGCAGTTCCGACCCTCAGCCGAAAACACTGGAATCAACTTCGTTCGCAGCGACTTGAGCGGTCAACCCAGAATTTCCGCCAACATATTCAATCGCAGCGGATCTCCGCGCCGGACAACCATTCGCGAAAATGGTCAATCCATTGAAATGGTTGAACATATACTTGCGGCGCTCGCTGGACTAAAGATCGACAATTGCGAAATTTGGGTTAATGCCGCAGAGATGCCCGGTTGCGATGGGTCGTCAAAGGCATTTGTCGACGCGTTAACCAAGGCAGGCCTTCGCGAGCAGTCGAGCGAGCGAGGTCGCGTCGTCGCAACTGACGTGATCCGAATTGGTGACGACGCCAACTGTTGGATCCAAATCGAGCCAGCCGATTCATTTTACCTTACGTATCACCTCAACTACCCAAATCACCCTCAGATCGGCAAGCAAACGATTGAGCTGGAAATCACGCCAGATAGTTTTCGTAGCGAACTTGCAACATCAAGAACCTTTGTATTGAAACAGGAAGCCGAATGGTTGCTGCAAAAGGGCCTTGGCAAGCGCGTTAGTTACCAACATCTGCTCGTTTTTGATGAAGACGGACCAATCGATAACCCACTGCGATTTGACAACGAATGCGTACGGCACAAGGCGCTCGACGTCGTCGGGGACTTTGCACTGGCATCCTTGGATATCGTCGGGCATGTGACGGCTTGTCGCAGTGGTCACCGTTTGAACGGTGAGTTGATTAAGCGGATTCTGGCCCATGGCCGCATTGAATATGGCCTTGATGAACGGAAATCTGCTTTGATCAGTAAATTCGCAGCCTGATTTCTTCAGTACGAGCCTAGAAACGTGGACGAAATTATTTCCTTTCAAAAACACGCCGAACAACTCAGACGGGCCGCGCCGATGCCGCCACAGATCTCGAAACTCGCCTGCGTCGACTCAAGCGCCCAAATTGCCGACAACGTTAATATTGGCCCATTCTGCGTGATTGGCCCCGAGGTCTCGATCGGCCCCGGCACGATCTTACAGAATAACGTAACGCTTACCGGTCGCGTCGCGATCGGCAAAGACAACCATATTTCTCCCGGAGTCGTTATCGGGGGTGAGCCGCAAGATATTCTTTACGATGGTACCCCAACCAATGTGTTTATTGGTGATCGAAATGTGATTCGCGAATCGGTCACGATCAATCGGGCGACTACCAAAGAAGATCAGATAACGGCTGTCGGTAATGACAATTTTCTAATGGCTTGCGTGCATATCGCGCATGACTGCAAAGTTGGAAATAATATCGTCATGGCAAATGGTTCGATGCTTGGCGGTCACGTCCACGTCTTTGACCACGCGACGATCTCAGGCAACGTTGGTGTTCATCACTTTGCTCGCATCGGCCCCTTTTCATTCCTTGCGGGCGTTTGCCGAGTCATTCAAGATGTGCCGCCTTATCTGCTGGTCGACGGCAATCCGGCCAAGCCGCGTTGCGTTAACATTGTGGCACTCAAAAGAAACAACTTTTCTGCTGAGACAATACAGAAAATCAACGAAGCCTACCGCATGCTCTATCGATCGAAAGTTGGTCTCGAGAACGCTCGAGAGATTCTTCGCGGCAAAAATTCGCTTTGCAAAGAAGTAAATAATCTCCTGAGCTTTGTTGAGGACCAGCAAAACGGGCGACACGGACGGGGCCGGGAACAGAAGAGGAGAGCCGCGTGAGGCGATTGCGGGTTGCCGTTATCGGTGCAGGGCATCTCGGAAGGATCCATGCCAGGATCCTAAGATCCAGTGATGCAGCTGAATGTGTTGGCGTCGCCGATCCCAGCGAAGAATGCCGCCAGTGGGTACAAAGTGAATTGGGTCTGCCGGTTTACGAAAACCATCGCGCTGTTTGTGATATCGTCGATGCCGCAATTATCGCTACGCCGACTAATGTTCATTACGACATCGCCATCGATTTTCTCAATCATGGCATCCATACGCTGATTGAAAAGCCGATTACCAATACGGTTGAGCAAGCCGATCACTTGATCCACACCGCCGATCAGCAACAACTCGTGTTGCAAGTCGGTCATGTCGAACGATTTAATCCTGCTTTTGAGATAGCAAACCAATCGCTGCCACAGCCGCGGTACCTCGAAGCCCACCGCATGAGCGGTTACACTTTTCGGTCGATTGACGTCGGTGTGGTCCACGATCTGATGATCCATGACATCGACCTGTTGGCATCGATGATTAGCAGCCCTCTGTTGGACGTACGAGCTATCGGAATCGCGGTTTTTGGTCCGCATGAGGACATTGCTCAGGCGCGGTTGGAATTCTCCAATGGCTCGATCGCCAACTTGACCGCATCGCGCTGCAGTTTTCAACCGGTGCGCCAGATATCCTGGTTTAATGAAAACGGATTCGTTAGTGCCGATCTAGGGGATCAAACGGTTTCCCGAGTCCAGTGCCCTGAAATCTTGAAGTCGAATGATCGCGACATTCAGTCGCTTAATGAACTACGGCAGCAACAGATTAAGGATCATCTGTTTCAAGAAGTGTTGCCGAAAACCCAGCTGCACGTTAATCCACACAACGCAATTGAAATGGAGCATGTGGATTTCTTTGCCGCCATCCAAAAAAACGCGCTGCCTCGAGTCACCGGGCGCCACGGCCGCCGGGCAATCTCGATTGCCCAAGCGATTATCGACTCAATCCGCGCCCACCGCTGGACCGACGGCCACACCACTCGTGTCGGCCACCAAGCCGCCCGCCTCAACCTATTGCCCACGATTGCCGGCGGCGGAGAACAAAAGAAGGCGGGATAACCCGGCTTCTGTTGAAACTTCTCGCTCCAGCATTAAGAACCGGCGACGTCAAAGAAGTGAGTGCTCAACAGCTGCTTAACCACTCGCAAATTGCATCGGAGGTTTGAGGTTGATTTTCTGTTGCGAATGAAAACACATTGCCAATAGAATTGATGCAATCAATAGAACAGGCGCAATTGCACCCGGCTCAGACTTTTAGTGCACTTTCAGGTCGCGTTGTCCGTACAGGACCGTTTTGCTGCTGGTTAACATGTGAAGTTGGTTGTTTTCCGAAACCGTGTTTCTACACGTCTTCGATATCTATCACTTCGCAGGTACTTTCCATGAGATGCTTCGGTGCTTTTGTTGTTTTTGGCGTACTCTTCGCTTCGGTTTCCCATGCCGATATAGTAATTGACTTTTCAGAGAATGATCAGCTTGATGGCGACATGGTTGGTGATACCGCTTTTTATTTTGACCCAACCGCTGGCCATGGCGCAACGTTAACAACCACAGCTGGCCACACTAATATGTTCATCAACACGGGTGCAGGATTTTTGGGACTTGGGCCGGGAACTTCAACTCGATTCGATATCGGCGAATTTTGGGAATTCACTTGGAGCAGCAATGCGAAATTTAAATCACTATCATTTGGTCAAATGACTCAGAACAGTGATGTTGTTAGCATGCAATCGGCTGATTGGATTGGGGGGGCGTTCACTCCGACTGATCCAGCGCGGGTCACATTTGTTTCCGCAACGGGCACATTCAACTTTGACCGCGGTCCCGTCGGCGGAGCCGCGCAAACGTGGACCCTGAATGATCTGACGGGCGGTGTCGATCTTATATTATCAGCCGGAACAGGCGTGAGGTTTTCCTATTCAGCGGGATTCACAAATGCAGCTATGAATCAAATGGTCTGGGCGATACCCGAACCGTGTAACGCATTCGTTGTTGCACTTTCTCTGATGGGGTTCGCAGTATACCGTCGAAAAAAGCGATCAATCTAAGTTGGGAAGTCGCAATCGCCGAGAATCCGCGGGAATCCAGACGTTTTCTGAAGCACAGTCAATAACGACCGCTAAACCAACTGCGACGCGAGTGCCGCACCAAACGTGTTGGGTTCAAGAATTGAGGTCCTATAGTGCCGCGTCAAGTTTTGATTTTTGAGTTGGAAGGGGTCGGGAGTCATTTGGCCGGAACGGCCCTTCGGGTGCTTAAGCACAAATGACTCCCGACCCCTTACCCAAACTTGCATCCTTGCAACACGTCGCTTGTTCCAGCCCGCATCGACTAATTTTTTTGGGACGCACCGATGACTCGATCCGCGACGCCGCCTGGTTTGCTGAGGATCGTGAGCTGCTGCCTGTTAGTTTTTGCAATTTTCTTTATCGTACCCTTCTTTGTGTACTCAGCTTTTGCACTTGTTACCGGTACGCAGCCGCCGGAGGATTCATCACCGGCGCTTTTTTTACAAGTGTTGTGATTGAAAAAATCGGACACACCATAGCGTTTGTCCTCATCTTTTACTTAGGTAGACATTCGCTTTCCCAACACTGGGTGCTTTATGCTTTCGGATGGTGGACGATGTTTGCACTGGGTGAATTGGCGCTCGCCATAAGACAGCCAACCTATACTACCGATATGGCTGTCGGCGGCGTAATTGCCGAGGCGATATACCTTCCGCTTGCCGCGTTATCAGTTCAACGAATCCTGGGCGTCGGCCACACCAAAAGTTAGAATCGTTTTGGAAAGGGCCAAACGTTTCTTAACGAATTTGCACGACCGAGTTTTGCAGCAATATCGCGTAGTCAAAACCCATCTTTGCGCCGATCCCGCCCAAATGAATTGATTGTCGGAATTCTTTTTTCTTGCCACGGGTTGAATTATTAAAAAAAACGGCCTGGAAATTTGGTACAATTCTGGTGGTTCGCTGGCCCTTCGTCTCTTCCACTTCCTTGAACCATTTGCCGGAATAGATCGATTCTGATGCTGCGAGGATCGGTTTTCGTTTTCACTGGGAGCTTGATGATGTGCATCTCATTCGCGCGGCTTGTCTGGCTGCCGTTGATGGCAATTCTGCCCATCGCCAGTATTTCTAACACGTGCCAGGCACAACCGGCTGACAGCGACCCCAAGTCAGGACGAGTTTTCAAGGAAGGGTCATGGCGCACACCCGAAGAAATTGCCCAGGCCAATGGGCACAACAAAATCCTGGAAGAATATGTTTCGGTTCGTAGACAATCTCCGGATACGTTTGAAGGTCATTTTAAACTGGCTCGTTGGTGCCAGGCTCGCTCTCTAATCGATCAAAGGGATGCGCATTTGAAACGAGCGTTAATGCACAACCCGGAAAACCGACGTGCCCGCGGCCTATTGGGGCACACCAACATAAATGGCCAGTGGTACACGTCCCAGCAGATTGAGAATCACAAAAAACAGATTGCCGCCGCGTACCAACGATTTCGTGATTGGCGGTTACCAATCAAAAAAATTGCCGGACAGCTTCGGTCTCGCTCCGAACGCAAACGTGAATTGGGATTGGAAAAACTTCGCGAGATTACCGATCCAAGATCGGTTACGGCATTGGAAGTTATCTTGGCACAGGTCAATGAACCAATCGCACTGCAAGCGGTCGAAGCGATTAACAAGTTTCCCGAGCGAGAAGCTACCGAATCGATTGCGCGAATCGCTTTGCTAAGTCCATCAGGAAGGGTTAGCGGACGAGCGCTCCATTTGCTCGCTAGCCGTAATCGTTATGACTACATTCCAAGTCTAATTCGCGAGTTAGTAAGTCCCGTCTCTTCGCGATTCGTCATTATGCCAGACTCTGGCGGCAATGTGTTTTATCAATATGTTCTGTTTCAACAGAATATGGATCAGGACGTGATTCGCCAATTTGATTTATGGATGGTACAGAATCCGAGCAACTCAGGTACCGCGTGGCAGAGAGATTTGACTTGGGAGGCAAGTCGCCGGGCGATGATCGCCGAGTCCGGTATACAGCGACTCAACGGCTTCATTGACCGGAAAAACTGCTTGATTCAATACTGCTTGAGGCGAGTGACCCGTGCCAATCCGGGTGATTTGCCTGAGGATTGGTGGCGATGGTGGTACGATGAGAATGAGGTATACGCGTCTGACCGACCGGTCTCGTACACACGCGTCCGGGAAACTGAAGTGGCGTCAACTGTTCAACTTCCGACGCTCGGAGAATGTCTCGTTGCCGGCACACCAATCTGGACTGAACAGGGTCCGAAACCAGTGGAAACCTTGGAGGTTGGGGATCGGGTCCTTTGCCAAGACCTGGAATCGCAGGAGCTGGAATACCGCACGGTACTGTACCCGACACGACGCCCGGAAACACCGACGTTTGGTATTGGGCTGGATGGTGAATCCATCCGGGCCAGTGGCGGTCATTTGTTTTGGGTTGCGGGTCAGGGCTGGACCAAAACTCGCGACTTGCGCGCTGGTATGTCACTCCAAACCGCAAATAGTTCCGCCATCGAGATCAAACAGATTCAATCCAGCGTAACGCTGCCGTTATACAATCTCGTGGTTGATCATCACGCCAACTATTTTGTGGGATCAAACAAAATCCTCAGTCACGACAGTACAATCCCGGACCGTGGAGAGCGATCAGTTGAATTGACTGTCAGTCGCTAGTTTGCTTCCACCATCGGCATCGCAAACAAGGCACCGTCGGTTGTGTTGTTTGCATTCCGTTTTTCGATCACTTAGGGAGTTTCGATCGACCCTAGTCATGCGTTATACGTGCATTTTCGGCAGCTTACAAATCAACCAATCATCGTGACCTGACTAATATGACGATCGAGTTGTGTTGCCTATTCCCAGGTAAGTTAACGGATTAGAATGAGCGCTGAGACGCTTAGTTCGATTCGCACTGAACACAAGGAAGCACGATGAAAGTCACATTGCAAGGATCAAACAACACGGCTGAAATACAAGTTGAAGAATCCCGCTTTGGACCTGTCAGCCAGCAGGGTATTACTGATGTGACGCCAATGGGCGCCAATCTGATAAGCGGAGGAGCGACGTTTCGCCTTTGGGCGCCCCAGGCACTGGAGGTTCATCTTCGCCTGGCGCGAACTGGGAACGTCATCAACGCCGATGATTCATTCACCCCAACCACATCGACAAGGTTACAACCTCACGCAAATGGACACTGGACTGGCTTCGTGCAGGGAGTTCAGGAGGGGGACCACTATCGTTTTCATTTGGTAGGGCGTCCGCAGCCGCTGGTACGTGACCCGTATGCACGAGAGTTAGAGTTCCACGATTGGCCGGACGTTGATTGCATCGTCCGCTCGCCAACTTCGTACCCTTGGCACGACGATGATTTTCGGACGCCTTGGTTTCACGAGGCCATCATTTATCAGCTGCACTTCGGCACCTGGCACGCCGTCGATGACCAGGGCCGTGACGACCGACCCGACCGCGTCGCGACGTTTCTTGATGCTGTCGAAAGGATCCCCTATCTCGCCGACCTGGGTGTAACCTTCATCCAGCCTTTGCCGGTGACGGAGTTCAATTCCGTGCCGAATCCATCCGATCCAACGCCGCGCAGCCTCGGCTACAACGGAACGGACTTGTACTCGCCGGAGATGGATTACGGCGTCGAAGAACAGAATCTGCCTCGGTACTTGCACACGGTCAACACCCTGCTGGCAGATCGTGGGCTGCCACCGCTTGACCTGCAGGACTTGGTCCCGCAGGTCAACCAGCTGAAGGCATTCGTTGATCTGTGCCATCTTTATGGCATGGCTGTTATCTTTGACGTGGTCTACAACCATGCGGGCGGTTTTTTTGGCGACGAACAGAATCTATACCAGTTCCGCGATGAAACGGGTGGCGAACTTTACTTTAGGGCCGATGGCTGGGCCGGTGGTTTGATCTTCGACTTCGAAAATTCCGGCGTGCGCCAGTTTTTGATCGACAACGCCCGCTATTTCCTCGACGAGTATCACGTCGATGGTTTCCGGTACGACGAGGTCTCGGTGATGGATCGTTTCGGTGGTTGGCACTTCTGTCA
>CAJHZH010000283.1_pt1 | contig 14248 bp, 7 predicted proteins | sample 9198951 | NCBI WGS metagenome assembly CAJHZH01 (sample SAMEA7708381, study PRJEB35096) | sediment metagenome | biome: marine neritic benthic zone biome [ENVO:01000025]; feature: sediment [ENVO:00002007]; material: shallow marine sediment [ENVO:03000034] sea grass bed [ENVO_01000059] ...
ATCATCGTGTCGGCTTCGACCAAGCTTAAAGACCACAGATCGCTGATGTTCATTTCCGCGCCGGTCACACCATTGGAACTGATGTCAACAACCAATTCGAACGTTCCGGTTGAATAATCGGCTGCGGTTGGGCGAAACACAACAATGTCGCCTTTATCGACCTCTGGACTAATGCCCGGTAAACGGTCGTTGCCGTCCATGGAGAACAATAGGTCCCCAGGATTCAGAGTGATTTGATTCGTCGCGCCCAAGGTAATGGTCTTGGTGACATAATGAAGCGCGTCCAGATTTTCATTAGTAAAGGGTTGAAGACTGAACTGCGAGGCAAATTTGCCCGTCGTATTGGGGCCGAATCGCAAGTCGAGTCCGCCAAATTCGAGCACTTCGTTGTCGTCCCACGAATTCGGACCGGGTACACTTGCGCCGGAAACGTCGTCTTCGGTTGACAGCCACAAAACGTTTCTAGCGTTAACGTTGATTTGAATCTCGCAATCAGAAATCGAATACCGATTACCGTCGTGAACCAGAAAGTGAAAGTGGTCGAAATTTGTACCGTAGCCCGGCGTTGCCTGTAGATAGGTTAGCAACCCCGCATCGATATCGAGCTTGGAAATTGTGTCGCCGGCCGAAACCGGGTTCCCGTTGTATAGAAGTGTTCCTTCATTGGGAAGTTGCATAATCCGAACGTGGTCCAGCGGATCATTCTCGGCATCGTCATAGCCGAAATCATTCGACGTGAAAATGTATTCGACGTCTTCGGTTGGATTGATGTTGCCACCCGCCGTAGGTGCTTGATTGACCAAACCAAATTGTTTGATGAAGACCCCCGACGGATCCACCGCGCCTTCGCCGCTCCACACGATGACAAAATTGTTTTGGTCATAGGCTGCAATTGATGAGAATTCCTGCAACCCATTCGTATAGTTATTGACTCGGTATTCGCCGGTCGTGGCGTTTCCGTTGGCATCGAATTCTCTGGCGAAAATGCCGCCATCGTTATCCTCCTCACCAGTTTGGTCGCCGATCCCCGACCAGGTGATCACAAACTCGCCGGTTGTTGCGACGGCAATCGATGGATGGATTTGATCACCACCAATGGATTGGTTGACGGGGGAAGCGGTCACAAATCCATCGTTTTGGTCAAATATTGCAAAATAAGATCCTCGACTACCGTTGCTATACAATACGGTTGACGCGGCGACAAAACTTCCATCCTCTCGCAAAGCAATGGTCGGGTCAAAATACGAGATGTTAACTGGAAAATTAGTATTCGTAGCGATCTGCTGTTCTGCGCCATCGACGAAGCCGGCATTGTCAAACCGTTGTATCCAACTACCGGAGTCTTCCCAGATCACGACGAAATTGCCGGCGCTATCCATCGACACGTCCGCATCGCGCTGGGCGCCAAACGTTGTCGTGTTTACGAGGAAATTGCCGCGAATGACAGATCCGTCGTTGTCGTAATAGGTGGCGAAGATACCATCAATATCACCCGGGCCAGATCCCTGCCACACAATCACATACCGGCCATCATCATTCATTGCGATTGATGAATTGATTCCACCGGTACCAACCAGAAACTCGCCCGAGCTGGTTCCCTCCTCGTCGTAATAGCGTGCCATAATCTCATTGGTGGTGTCGTCGGTCCATGTCACCACATAATTTCCTTCGGCGTCCATTCCCAGCGAGGCCCAAATCTGATCGCCGCCCCTAGTTTGATTTATGATGAACTCACCGCCATCCGGGTTGCCTAGATAGTCAAACTTTTGCCCAATGATTTCCCATCCATCGGATACGGTTTCACGAGACCAGACCATCACGGAATTGCCGTTGTCATCCATCGCCACGGCATGTGCCGAGCCACGACTTTCTCGCACGGTCGAATCCACTTCACTGGTGCTGGTGGTTACTTCGACGATCGGTCCCGCAACGGCCAAAACGGCCGACCACTGCTCGGCCATCATCTGAGTAACGATCACTTCGTTTTGAATATGACCAGTTGAAAACTCAAGTAGCCAGTCACCGCCAAGTGACCGGTGTCCCGTCAGGTCGACGCTGGCCGCAACGTCGGCGCCGGACAGGCTGGCGATCTCACTTAGCAACATTTGCCCATCGCCGCCGGCTGCCAGATCGCAACCATAAAACAAAATGTCCGCTCCCTGGGCGAATGAAGAATTCCAAGCCGCGAATTCACTTGCCAACCCGTCAATGGTTTCTAATGAAACAATCGAATTGCCTAAGACCAATCTGCCCTCGTCTGCATGTGACAGAATATGTAGGGCCCCGACATTCGATAGATTCTCAAGTGCGCGAGTTACTTCAGAGATTCCGTTTTGGTGGTCACCGATAAACAGGAACTTAACTTGGCCACTGGTTTGGTTGAGCAGTTCCTCGGCCAGTTCTTCAAAATTGTCAATCGAGCGGTCGATCACGATGAGTTCGTGCAGCGCCTCTTCGGATGATGGCGGCGCCTCCGCGGATAACTGATCAAAGATCTGATCTTGTGAATGCTCGTCCCCGCGAACACGATCCGGGTCGTCAAACCCGGTTGTCGCAACGACGGACGCCCAATCCACCGTGTCAGCTGAATCAAACCCGGCATCCGGATCGACGACATCGGCGATATCAACGTCGATACTGATCGGTGCCGCGTCAAACAGGATGCGATCTTCTAACGCAATCAAATTGATTGCGTTGGAATTGCACTGAATGGACACTTCATTCTTGGCAACCGTCGCTCTACTGGAAAGAACATTGGCCAGTCCAACCAATTTGTGCAGAGCTGTTTTGTTTAATGAATAAAGATTCTTGGGATTAGTTGATAAAGGCATTAATTGAGCTTTGGTCATTGGGTTCAACCAATCCTGATCGGCGACTGGGAATCGACAACATTGGATTGGCAGGTCGACCTCACGATGTCTATTGAGGTCAGGCCTGGCGGGATTATCTCGTATGAAAATCTAGCTTTTTTTCATGCTGTAGGTTGCAAGAGGGTATTGAGCGAGCATGCAACTCAACCCACAAATATTCCTGCAGCGTAACGGTTGTATGAGTTCTTCGAATCTTGCCGCAAATGCGGGCGGATATTGCCGAGACTTAAACACTTAACGTCGAAGATGTAAACGAAAAAGACTACCGAATTGTGTCGCGTTTAGTACTTGAACAAAGACGACAGATTTTCGGTATCGGTGGATGAGCGATTGAGATTGCAAAGATCCATAATTTCTTGCGTCGTTTCAATCAATCGTTTTAATTCGGTATCGTTCTTTGCAAGCGATTGATCAAGTTGTTCAACCGCATTCTGAATTTCGGGTGACTCGCTCAAACTATCGCGTTTGAGACGTTTCATCATAGCGCGCAGCGGTCCAATATCACCCATTTGAGCTGCTGACATAACATCAATTTTTGGTACGTCTTCAGAATTGTCGATATGAACCCCTTCGACCCGCAGTGGCAATAACGCGGACGGTTGTTCTTCGACGAGTTGTTCCAATACATCGACCAAAGCCGGGTCAAATTGACTTGGCGAACAATTCCGTATTTCTTTTACCGCGTCACACTGTGATTTTGCATTTCGATATTGAGCTTCGTGAACCATTGAGTCAAAGGCGTCACAAATGGCAAGGATCCGGCACGCCGTAGCAATCCGTGGTTGATCCTGTTCCAATTCTGCGAATCCTTGGCCGTTGTCAAATGGAACTTGGTAATTCTTTACGATTTCTGCAACGTCAGGAGAAACGTCGGCCGAACGCGAAATCGCCTCTCCGATATCATGCCGATGTTGCATAAGCCGTTTTTGCAAATCGGAAAGCGACGTCGGTTTTCTAAGCACGTTATCAGGAATGCCAATTTTTCCGAGATCGTGAAATATCCCGGCAACCTCGAGAACTTTTGCCAGCTGATCATCCCCCAGTTTCGACGCCATGCAGGATGAAAGATTGGCAACCCGCGCGGAGTGCAGAGCCGTCGACGTGTCTTTGTAAAACAAGGCGGTGTACAGTGCCGCGACCGATGACGCGTGCGCGACGGGCTGGATGATATTGATGGTGTCTCCGTAATCGGTTCCCACTTCCGTTTCGAACGGCAATTCCTCTTGGTTGCATTGGTCCCAGCGAACGACCTTATTTCGACCAGCGTTTTTCGCGGCGTACAAGGATTGGTCCGACTGTTCCAGCAAATGCTGAGGGTCCATGGCTCCAAACCGTCGCGCCGAAACACCGACGGAGAAGGTCACGCCAACATCTTCAATCGTTTGTGCTTCGGCTTTGGCACGTATTGACTCCCCGACTTCCACCGCTTTGTCAAATTCCATATCTGGGAGCAATACACAAAACTCTTCTCCTCCATACCGGCAAACCGTTCCTTGATCACCGACGATTTCGAGAATGATGATTGCGGCGCCTTTGATTACCAGGTCTCCAACACCATGTCCATAATTGTCATTAATCGATTTAAAATGATCGATATCGATCATGATGACGTTGATGAATTCAACCTTAGGCGATTCCCACAGTTTGCCGAACGCATCGAAAAAGGCCCGGCGGTTATAGCAACCGGTCAATGAATCACGAGATGCCAGGAACTGGAGATTTTCGTTTTGACGGCGGATTTCATCGCGCGACGCCCGCAGGATTTCGAGCATGTGACATAATTCGGCTCGTTTATCCTCCAGCAACGTGACGTCGTCAAAGCTGGTCAAAACACCCTTGCAACCGCCATTGGATTCTATGATTGGTGTTGCATTGACGATGAAGATCCGCTTCTCTTGTACGTTATCGATCAACGTCAGCATATTGCCCCGCTGCGGGGCAACATCATCGAAACACTGTTGCCATGGCATGCGTTTGGACGGGCCATTATCGGTTGATTCCCAATCAAAGATATCTGGGGATTCGCCTAATAAATCATCGGACGACCGACCGACGATCTCGGTGAATGACTCATTTGCCAAAACAATTTGTTGCTCTTTATCCAGCAGCACCAAACCTTCGGCAAGTGAATCCAGAGCTAAACGCACACGAGCTGGGACGACTTTTGAAGGATTCAGATACTTGAGTGATCGCGATAGGAATATCCAACTGATGAGCGTCACCAGGGAACCGGTAAACAGTACCAGTATCATTGGAAACTGTATGAAACCCCAAACTCCGGATGCTCGCAACTTTTGATACCGGATTTCGACATGGCCCCACTCGTTGCCATTGGCCAATATGCCAATGTTCATATGCGTGGGAGTGGACTGACTTTGCTTGACTGTATTGTTCTTTCGCCACTCGATTTCATGCTCGCCAATCGATAATACCAGCCGATCCTTTTGTCGTACGCCGATCGACATAATGTTGGAGTTTCGAGTGCGGACTCGTTCCAAAAAGGGTTTTAGTCCAAGAATATTCCCTCGTTCAGCGTACGCGGTTGTTGTCAGTGCAATGGTTTCGCTGAGACGTAATCGACCCCTGATGATTGACTCGTTCGGGTTGGGCAATAGCCCGATTCCATGCGCGATCCAAACGACGCTGGCGGCGATAAATCCAAGCGTGATTGAGAGTCGTCCAGAGGATTTAATCATGAATCAATGCTCGGAAGGACGGCTCAACGTTGCGATTTTTCGCTGACCGCCGATCGAAAAACTGTTATTAGGCCAAAAGGTGCTGTTTAAACGACTTGAAAAGATAGCCCGTGCCTAGGCAGATTATTGAGAAGTAGGGAAATCTAAATAGCTTTTTTGGATTCCACTAAGTGGTCCCTGTTCGCCGTCATATTCGACAAACTTACTCCAAATTCCCCGAGTTGTTTGTTTGACTTGGCAAACATTAAGGACAATTCCGTTCGTGACACCGGCAAACTGGAGAAAACCTAGATTGGCTGTAATCGCAATAATCGTCGAATGACGCAAAACACGAAAATACGAAGGAACGTTTTCTTTCCTCCGCATTTATCTCGCTGCAAATGTCTGTCCAATCAATTGCAAAAACCTTTCTCATATTCTCCGTGTTGAGCGGATCGATCTGCGCCTGCAGTTCAAGTTCCTGGGCACAAGACGGCGAGAAGCAATCGATTGCAGATCTGAAATCCGCGTTCGGTCAGGCCTACGAAAAATTAGTCGATGACAAACAGAAATTGCCAGACCCTCCCGTTATACCTTCGAACAATCGCACCCAATCGCTGACCGATAAGACCCAAGCGCCGACCGAAAAATCGAGATCAACGGTTGCCAAGCCGACTGACCCAGGTCCGCTTGATTTTCGGCTGGCGCGATTACCCGAAATTCACACCGCCGAACCTGCGCCTGCGGAGCCGCGGCTGTCTCGCCATAACAAACAGACGCCGGACGAACACTCTGATGCGGAATCTTTCGCTCCCGCTGACACGCCTTCGATGCATGCTCAGGAGCAAATCGCTTCGGATCTTTGGTGGAGTCCACTGGTCGCCAAATCATTGGATCCACGCCCGGCGGAGGATGTCTTTCCAGAGTTGCTGGTGCAGCTGGCTATTCAGAATTCGCCGAAAATCCTCGCGATCAGCCAACGTCCACTGGTTCGAGAGACGGAAATCGGTGAAGCCCGCGCGGAATTCGACCCGGAATTATTTCTTCGTACTCAATTCGATGATCGGGTCGATCCGGTCGGTAACGATCTGACGACAGGTGGGCCACCTTTCTTGAAGGACCATATTTGGACTGGAGATACGGGGATACGCAAAAAACTTTATTCGGGTGGTCAACTCGAATTGAAGCAGCGACTTGGTTTTCACAACAGCAACAGCCGCTTTTTTGACCCGCAGGACCAGGGCACCGCAACTCTTGAGATCGATTTCTCCCAGCCTTTGCTTCGCGGTCGAGGCAAATACTACAATCGCAGTCAAATCCTGATTGCTCAGGTTGGTACTGGAATATCCTGGGACAAGTTTGCCGCGGAACTGCAAGACGAACTCACCGAAGTGGTTTCCGCCTATTGGACATTGTTTTACAGCCGCAGCGTATTGTTGCAAAAACAGCGAAATGTCGAGCGGGGACAAATCATCCTCGATCGACTTGAAGGTCGAAGTGGACTCGACTCGTTACCGAGTCAGATTGCTCGAGCTCGTTCGGCGGTTCAAAGTCGCAAAACAGAGTTGGCAAACGCCATTCGAGATGTCAAGAATGCCGAAACGGAAATCCGTCGTTTAACCAACAACCCGCAAGCGTTTCAGGCCGCAGCCGATGAACTTATTCCCGTGGAGCTTCCGGTGACAGTTCAAGTCGGCCAAGACCTCGAGGGGGTGATTGCCGATTCGATGGAAAAACGACCGGAAGTCCGGGAGGCGTTAAAGCGCGCGAAAATTGCAGCTATTCAACGCAACGTCAGTAGCAACGAACTGCTTCCAGAACTCAACCTGATTTTCAACACGTATGTGTCAGCGCTCGACGGCGAAACCGATATACCCAACGCATGGTCGCAACAATTTGCCGGGTCGACCCCTGGATACGCTGTCGGATTCGAATTTGCTGTGCCATACGGTCGTCGAGCGGCCAAGGCGAAACTTACGCGATCGCAAATCATCGTGAATCAGATTCGCAATGAAATTAATCAGGTTCTGCTCGAAGTGGTCGCCGAATCGCAAATTGCCTGGCGCCGAGTCGTGTCCGCAAATCTGACGCTACGGGCCGCGACCGAAGCGATCTCTGCGGCACGAGCCGATTTGGAGCAAAACCAGGCGCGATGGGAGTCGTTTGGATTGGTTGAGGGTGATTTGGCCGAAGGACAAACACCGACGACTCTGCTCGATCAATTGTTGGACGCCCAACAACGCTTGACGATCACTGAATTGACCTATTCCCAGGCTCTGTTGGAATACAAAATCGCAGAAGTTGGATTGAAAAAAGCCAGTGGAACGTTGTTAAACTATCAACAGATCACCTTTGGCAAATCTTACGGCCCAGACGGACCTGCAATCGATATTCAATCGGGTGCATTCGACCAGCGTTAGTTTTGGTTGGAACCGGAATCCTTTTCACCCATATCTTCGTAATAATCGCGCCGGCAACCGCGCGAAAATCTCTCATAACCGCTACACCGGTTTCTTCCGGCTGTTGAATTCGACCATCCCTCGCGGCGACAAAATCATAAGCTAGATTTCAAGAACATTTGTCGCCTTCAACAACGACGCTTCCTATCAAACATGTCTGGATTTGAAATGAAGATACGATTCATCTGTGTGATATTACTTGCGACCTTTTGCATGCACGAGGTGTCGCACGCACAAATCACCGGATTTACCGAACCCTTTAGAAAAATCGAACTTGCTAGTGACGAAGCCGGCTCCATAGCAGAATTGTTGTGCCGTGAAGGCACGCAAGTGAATCAAGGTGACGTCCTGGCCCGGCTCGACGATCGAGTTCAAAAATTGCAAGTTGAGTCAGCGCAACACCTAGTTGACGCAACAAGTGCACTTGATGCGGCACGTCAACACCTCGAAAAACGAGAAATTATTTCTGACCGTATCCAACAACTGCTGGGTACCGGTCACGCGACCGAAAGCGAATTGATTCGATCCGAATTGGAATTGTCAATTGCTAAATCCAAATACGCCGCCAGCCAAGAGGAAGCGGTGTCTCGGGAAATCGATTTGCGTCGTGCTCAAGTGTTGTTGGATCGTCGCTCCATTCGAGCACCATTTACGGGTGTCGTGGCCAAGCTTCACCGCAAGGAAGGCGAATTCCTTTCACCACTACGTCCTGAACTGGTAACGCTGATTCAGGTCGACAGATTGTTGGCGGTTTTCAACGTGCCAAGCGAACAAATTAATTCTTTTGCGGTGGGCAGCAAGGCAACTGTCAGTTTTAACGACAGTCAGCAGGTGATTGGAAACGTCTATGCGATTGGTGTTCAGACGGATGCCGAAAGCGGAACGGTGCAAATCAAAGTCCAACTCGATAATTCGAAGGATCAGCTGCGTAGCGGCGAACAATGTTATCTGGAGTTTTAGAGCAAAGCTCTTAAAGCTGTCGCCGCAGCACCTCGAAATTCCTTGCTTCGTAAAAAGGGGGTTAGAGGGTTTCATATCGCGGTTCGCTAAACCAAGCTGAATTCGGCTCTGGATCAATTAAATCGTACTAAGGTAGTCACAGTTCATGGCCGTTCCACCAACCAGCACCGACGTTCTCGGCCATCATAGTGTTAGAGCAGATAACCCTGACGCTCCAAATCCATCGGGAGCTGGTCTAGCCAGCGCTCAGCTTTCCCAACTGCTTGCCGACGCGCGAGCGGCCAGCCCAACCAAGACAGAGTTATTTCAGAAACTGGGATCGTTGCTCAGCCGGTTTCAGTGCAATGCGCTGTGGGTGATCACCCAGACCGAGAGCGGTGGGTGGGCCGAGCCAGCACCGTTACAAAGTCAATCGACCGCGGTCTGGGAATGCATTTCGCAAAAGCTTCGATTCACCGCGCAACAGTCGCTCAGCGAAAAAACACTAAAAATAGTTGATCTTACGGAGTTCCCAGGACAATCGTTAATCACGGTCCCGATCCAGGTTGACCAGGCGGTCACCGACATCCTCTGCGCAGTTTTTCCGGCGGCCGACAAACGTGGCGCGTCTGCTGATTGGGTGATGTCGCTGGTGGCAAGAGAGGTTTCCCTCTGGGCCGTGGACCAACGGTTAAGGTCCCACGGAGTACAACTCAAGAGCTTGTCTGATTTCGTGCAATTTGGTGCGGCACTAAACCAAACGACAAATCGTTTGGATGCGGGCATCCTGATGGTCAACGAACTAAAACGGCTGACCAACACGGCGCAGGTTTCATTGTTATTGCGTCCGCCGTCGCGATCTGAATTCAGATTAATGGCGATTTCCAACGTCGAATCCGTTGATCAAGAATCGGAAACTGCCAAAGTCATCAAATCAGCCGGTTTGGTCGGCGCTGAAAAGGACGAGCCGGTGGTGTGGTCAAGAAAACTGGCCGCCGATGATAGCGCCGCTCAAGAACTTGGCAATCAAATCTTGTTTCAAAAATACTGTACGCGGTTCGAGTGCGATGGGTGTGCTCTGTTACCCCTGAAATCTGGTGACACAGAAACGATTGGTTGGCTAATCGTCGGGTTAAACGAAAAACAGCTTGAAAGCGACGCCTTCCAGGATTACTTGCGAAAAATGATTGTACTGGCCTCGGGCCAATTAGATATCGTGCTCAAGGCCCAGCAATCAATTTTACAATCGTTTGTGGTAAAGTCGCGCCGGCTTCTAGCAAAAAACGCGGTTCGCGTTCTGCTGGCGGCCATATTGTTGTCAGTCGCATTAATGTTTGTTCCATGGACCTACAAAATTGGATGCGATTGTCAGTTACAGCTGGTCGAGCGACGATTTGTCGCGGCGCCATACACTGGGTTGCTCGAGAAAACTCTGGTTGAAAATGGCGATGTCGTAACGCAAAACCAGGTTCTCGCCAGAATGGACGGCCGGCAATTGCGAATGGAACTCAATGGACTCGCCGCCGATTTCCAAAGTGAAAAAAAACGTCGTGACTCCGCATTGGCACGTGGCGATATCGCCGAATCTCAAATCGCGCGATCCGAAATGCAGCGATTGGATTCCGAAATCCAGTTGATTGGCGATCGATTGAACAACCTGGAAATTCGCAGCCCAGTTAATGGTGTGATCGTCAGTGGCGATCTCGACAAAGTCGAAGGCGCACCGATGGAAATGGGTCAAAACCTATTTGAAGTTGGACCGCTCAACCGGCTGTTAGTAGAAATGCGAATTCCAGAAGCAGAAATCCAATATGTTAAACAAGGAATGCAAGTCAAGTTGGAATTAACCGCGTTTCCGTTTGAGCCGTTTCGCGGCAACATCATTCGAATTCATCCCCGAGCCGAAGTCATAGAGGACGAAAGTGTATTTGTGGCTGAAATCAGCATCGATAACCCGTCGGGAAACCTTCGCCCGGGGATGAAGGGCCGCGCAAAAATAATCGGCGAGCGTTATCCGTTGGGTTGGAACTTGTTTCATGGGGCGTGGGAAACATTTCGCATGTGGTTGATCTGGTAGCCCGAAATGAACGACACCGCGAAACCCCAACCTGGATTGGCTTTGCAATCGGACGACGGCATGCTCGCGGCAAAGCCCATATTGCGTTCGGACCTGAAAATCGATGTGCGTAACAAATCGGGTCGATTGGTCGCGGTAATCGAGGACTCGACGCGCTGCAAGTTTTTCCAAGTCGGTCATCTCGAATACCATTTTATCTCGATGCTTGACGGCCGACGTACTGTCGCGGACCTGATTGAGGCGATGAAAACCGAACGCGCCTTCGATCAATTCTCAGAAGAAACGGCCAGATCCATCATCTCCTGGTTAGGCAATATGCATCTACTGGATGGACCGGGAGCGCCCAGTTCGCAGCGCCTAGCGCAATCAGCACAAGCAAAACAGAAACAAAAATGGTTGGCACTGTTGAACCCCATAAGCTTTCGCTTTGTCTTGCCAAATCCAAATCATACTTTGAGCAAAATCACACCCTGGACGCAGTGGCTATTTAACGTGTGGATGTTGATTGTTTGGTTGGCCATTGGAATCGCCGCGATTTCACTGGTCTCTGCACAGACCGAAAGATTGGCATCGTCTGCCGTGGGGATCCTCTCGCCGAGTCGCTGGATCTGGTTGCTCTTGATTTGGCTGGTTCTCAAAATCTTGCATGAATGCGGCCATGTGATTGCCTGTCAGAAATATGGTGGTGAGGTTCGACAAGCCGGTTTGTTGTTTCTGTTGTTCGTGCCGTTAGCGTTTGTCGATGTGACGTCGTCGTGGCGATTTGCAAGCCGTCGAAAACGTCTGCTGGTTTCGGCCGCAGGAATGTACGTTGAATTGTTAATCGCGTTTATTGCGGCGATCGTATGGGCGTACTGTGAAACTGGTTTGATCTCCGACCTCACCTACAACATCATGATCATGGCCGGCATTTCCACGCTGTTGTTCAACGCAAATCCGCTGATCCGATTTGACGGATATTACATTCTTGCTGACATGCTCGGTATCGCGAACTTGTATACCAAAGGTCAGAATTGGTTTAGTAATCGGTTCCATATGCTGGCATTTGGATTTCCCGTGGAACCAAACATCTGCCCCGCGCACGAGCTCCGATATGTGGCCATCTATGGCATTGCCGCCTTCGTCTGGCGGATCATTTTGTGCGCGAGTTTGTTGCTCGTAGCCAGCGCGTTATTCAATGGCTTCGGACTGGTGCTTGCGGTGGTCGGCGGTATTTTCTGGGTTGTGTTGCCGATAGTCCAACACGCCAGAAAGGTTCGCCAATTGGCGGAGGTTCATACAATCAACCGCCGGCGGCTCGCCGTGTTTACGGCCGCAACCGCTTGCGGAATTGCCGCGTGCTTTTTCTTGTTTCAGGCACCAGCCGCGACCCGCGTGCCGGCGATCGTACAATTCAACGACGAACAAATACTACGAGCGGCAGCCGACGGATTCGTCGACGGCATTTTCATTACCGACGGACAACTGGTTAGCCAAGGTGACCTGTTGGTTCGCTTGAAGAATCCGCAGATTCAATTGGAGCTGACTGGATTCCAAAAATCTGCGGAACAAGCAACGGTTCGGGCGAGGATGCATCGACAACGAGGCGAACTTTCTCTTCAACAAGCGGAACTATCAAAACTCAGATCGATCGAGCAGCAGATTGCCGAAAAGGAACATCAGATTCGTCAACTCGATATCCGGGCGCCGCTGGATGGCCGGGTATTTCGTCGCGGACTCGATGATTTAACTGAAAGTTTTGTCAAGCAAGGTGATTCGGTTCTGCGAATCGCAAAACAAAATAAAAACGAAATACTAATTTCGATCAGTCAGGAACAATTCGAAGCCGTCAAAAAAAATGAAAATTTACCGGTTCGTGTCGCCTTCGCCGGTTTCCCCTTAATGACGGGATTCATGAAATCGATCGAACCGCGGGCGTCGGATGAGCCCATCGATATTTCGCTGACAGCAGTCGCGGGCGGGCCATTAGCTGTGCGTCCTAGCACGCCCAATTCAAGCCGTGATGATAATGGCGGGGATCACGTCGATTACCGCCTATTAACGCCGCGATTTACGGCCAAACTGCTCCTCGAAGCCGCAGAATCAAATCGCCTTCAGGCGGGACAACGCGGTACCGCTTTTGTTTACGGGCGTGATGTGTCGTTAGGCAAATTCTGGTTATTGCGGTGTCGTAGCTGGGTACGGGAGACCCTCGAAAAAGCCACGCTCTCAACCTTCTAGGTGGTGTCTGGATGGGTCATTGACGGATCCTCGTTGATAACATAGTTTTTGCATCTTTAAGACCTGCAGTTTTAACTTCACAAATTCGTAGGAGATCGAAGATGAAAACTTTTGCCGCCGCTGCGTTTTCAGTGGCATTGATGCTGTGCCTTCCCGCCTTGGTCGAAGCTCAATGTGCAACGGGTTGCGGGGTTTCCGCTGGAACAGCCTGCTGCCAAAACGATTGTGGTGCCCGACCCCGTTTGTTGGGTAACCGAATGCGCACCAGTACCTGCTGCCCACAACAATGCTGTCCACAACCAACATGTTGTCCGCAGCCCACATGCTGTCCACAACCATGTTGCCCCCAACCGTGCCCGCAGCCCTGCTGCCAGGCACCACCGCAACCTTGTGCACAACCGATGGTCGTGCAATCCACCTGCCCACAACCTCAACAGGTTTGCTGCCCGCAACCACGACGCGGACGTTTGTTCTCGCGAGTTGGCATGCGACGCGCTAGAATCACTCAGAGCTACTAAACGGCCTGTTTCCGCGGTCGGCGCGGATCATTAGTAAATTTAAAAGCCGCCTCGAAAAATGAGGCGGCTTTTTTTGTAAACCGCCCAGCCAGAAATTCCCCTTTTTTTTTGCAAAGTGGGGTCCGAAATGATTCAAAAACAACTTCCGGTTGTGTCACGTAGATCATTTTTGAACATGAGTAAACTGAGGGAACGAAGTAGATTCCACTGCTCTAGCCTTTCAGCGGATATTCTTTGCGAAATTGCTCCAACAAACGGCGACCAAGTTCTGATTCTTCACTGGGGTAGCCTCGTAATTGAAGTTCCACGGCTAGACACCACTCATAAATCGACTCCAAAGTCCGGGCCCTTTATCCTTGTGGACTTCGATTGTCCAGCCAATGGCATCAGGGTCATTTCCGCTTTTGTGAACAAACGATGCATTTGCGCCTCTTATGAAGAAAACAATGAGAAAACAGAGTTACTTTGTTAGCTTCGTTTCCTCCTGTTC
>CAJHZH010000573.1_pt1 | contig 14211 bp, 12 predicted proteins | sample 9198951 | NCBI WGS metagenome assembly CAJHZH01 (sample SAMEA7708381, study PRJEB35096) | sediment metagenome | biome: marine neritic benthic zone biome [ENVO:01000025]; feature: sediment [ENVO:00002007]; material: shallow marine sediment [ENVO:03000034] sea grass bed [ENVO_01000059] ...
AAGGCGTTCACCACTTGATGACGTTTGCCCAGCTGACCGGTGCCCATGTTTATGTAGTGCACACGTCGTGCGACGAGGCTCTACAAGCCGCTCAGGCGGCGCGATATCGCGGCGTTCAGGCGTGGGTCGAAACGGTGGTCCCCTACCTGGTGCTCGACAAAACCTATGCCGAAAAACCAGAATTTGAAGGCGCCAAGTATGTGATGTCACCACCGATCCGGGAAAAAAGGAATCAGGCGATTCTGTGGGATGCCATAAAAACCGGCTTGATAAGCACGGTTGCAACCGATCACGCACCGTTTGATTTCGAGGGTCAGAAGCGTATGGGCGAGGGCGATTTTACAAAAATCCCTAACGGGATTCCGTCGGTCGAAGACCGAATCAATCTGCTGTACACCTACGGTGTTTGCGCAGGAAAGATTGACCTGTTTACACTCGTCGATGCCGCCAGTACCCAACCCGCAAAGCTATTTGGGCTGTATCCGCGCAAGGGCGCCATCCAGCTCGGCAGTGACGCAGACCTGGTCATCTATGATCCGGCGTATCGCGGAACCATTTCCGCCGCGACACAGCAAATGGATGTCGACTACAGTGCATATGAGGGATGGAATATCGAGGGTCGTCCAAGCGTCGTCACAGTGCGTGGCCAAGTTCAGGCTCGCGACGGCCAGTTTATAGGCACGCTAGGACGCGGCCAGATGCTAACCCGCGAGCCAACGCATTTTTAGGTAGGCTAGTTTCGATAATCGTGTTTTTTTATTAGCTCAACGTTGTTGCATTTCGGCTACAACAGCTCGATTCCCCATTGCTGGGCAATCAATTCCGGTATCACTCGAATTCTGGCCCGATCATCGGCCCACTGAATGGTTTCAGGTCGTTTTGCAACTTCGGTATTAAGGTATTCTGGTTCGGGAACAATGCCGACTCGCCCAATGTCCAGACGATCGGCATCCCAACAAGTTTGAATCGTTACATCCGAATGCGTCCTTTGATCTGTGTGTCCAGCACATGCGCGATATAGCAAATCAAATTCCAATTCTTCCAGTTCGAACAGATTTCCTCGATATTCAGCAGCGAGTTCCGCGCCGCGTTGTCCATGACCCGGGTCAATAGATTCGTTGATACGCCTTGAATCATGAAATACTGCGAACAGTGAAACCACCCTGATGTTGGCGCCGGTCTCTTCACTGAGGCGCCGGCCGTTTTCAAGAACCCGGGCCCAGTGCGATACGCCATGATGGCCCTCCAGGGGAAGAGTGTATTGTTTCAATACGGTTTGGATAATAGGCTGAAGGTCCATATCTTTATGTGGCATTATGACCCAAATCTGGCGCCGCAAGAAAGCTGACGATAAATAAATCCACCCAAGTTTCGGACTTATCCGCGCGATAAAGCGTCGCTCTGTTTGACGAAGTCTTCGCCGGTCCAACTGGCGTCTTCGCGAATCATTTTGTCGTCCGCCGCTTTGGCTTCGAACTCAGCTTTCTTGGCAGCACGAGCTTCGGCTTGTAATCGGACCAGTTCGGCGTGAGTTGTGAAAAACTGCAAGCTGTGGCCCTTGAAATCCTCAATCGAACCAAAACTGTGCGAGTCCATAAACGTGGAGAGCTCTTCTAACATTGGCTTGATAATGCCGTACCCACGCTTCATCACGCCCGTACATACTTGGACCGTGTCACAGCCAAGCAAGATAAACTGGGCCGCGTCTTCGCCGGTTTCCACACCGCCAATTCCGCTGAGCGTGCGGCCCGGAAACTCTTCGTGAATCAGCTGAGCGACTTCCATACACATTCTCAATGCGATCGGTTTGATGGCTTGACAAGAATAGCCGCCCGGGGTGGTATAACCCTCGACTGACGGCTCGGGCCTCAGCGTTTTCAAATCGACACCCAAAACGCTGCGGATCGTATTGATAGCGCTGATGCCATCGCAACCCGCCTCCAACGCCGCACGGCTGGGGTCCTGAATTCGCGTGACGTTAGGTGTCATCTTTGCCCATACCGGAACTTTGGCGACGTCCATGACCCACCCGCAAACCTCTTTTGCTAATTCAGGATTCTCGCCCATGGCCGAACCCATCCGGCGTTCGGGAAGACCATGCGGGCAGGAAAGATTCAGCTCAAACGCATCGACGCCGGCCTCCTCGCACCGCTGGACAATCTCGACCCAGGCATCTTTGCGATATTCTTCCATGATGGATGCGATAAGGATGCGGTCGGGATATTTGTTTTTTGTTTCTTTGAACTCGTCGATCCACACGTCAAACTTTCGATCGCTGATCAGCTCGATGTTTTCCCATCCAAAAATCTCTTGCGATTCTCGGCTACGCAAACGCGCGTATCGGGGCTGAACGTTGATGACTTTTTCAGCTTCGAGACTGATAGTCTTAGCGATCACCGCACCCCAACCTTCATCAAAGGCCTTGCCGATGACGTTGGCGTTCGTTCCGGGAGGTCCGGAGCCAATCACAAAGGGATTGGGAAGCTTAAGTCCATTAACTGTGGTTTCCAGATTGGCCATTTAAGTTGTTCCTGCAGTTTCAAATTATGTTCCATGTTGATCTGGGACCATTCCCGCTAACACCTTGGAAAAGGTGGGAATAGAAGAACCTATCCACCGTCAACAATGCCTAAGCAGTCGTCGAGGCAATCGACCAAAAAATTGGCATCGTCCTTGGTAATACACATGGGCGGTTTGATTCGTAACGTGTTGCCGTGCAAGCCGCCTTTTCCGATCACCAAACCGCGTTGTTTGGCCAATTCCAATATCTCGGCGGTCTCGGCGGACGCGGGTTCTTTGGTAAACGGTTCCCGAACCAGTTCCATACCCAATATGAGTCCCATGCCGCGAACTTCGCCAATGATCGCGTGTGTTTGTTGTAATTCAACAAGTCGGTTTTTTAGGTGTGTTCCAACTTCAAGCGCGTTCTGCTGAATGTTTTCCTCGTCAATGACTTCAAGCGTTGCGATACCTTGAGTCATGCTGACCGGATTGCCGCCGAATGTATTGAAATGAATGCGGTTTTTCATTGATGCCGCAATCTCCGGTCGCGTTGTCATGGCACCCAGCGGAGCGCCGTTTCCGATTCCTTTGGCCATCACAATCATATCCGGAACCACGTCCCAATTCTGGTGCGCCCAATAATGCTGACCGGTCCGCCCGAAACCACCTTGAACTTCATCGGCGATGCACAGTCCACCATGCTCGCGCACATAGTCGTAGACGATTTGAAAGAACTCTTTGGGTGGCGTTACAACTCCTCCGACACCTTGGATGCATTCGCCAATGAAACAAGCAATCTCACCGCTCGTTTGATGTTGGATGACGTTTTTGACATCGTGAGCGCATTTCAAATCGCATGATGGATAGGTCAAGCCGTAGGGACAGCGGAAACAATATCCGGCGTGAGTATGATGAATCGAGTTGGACGGATTCGTCTTGAATCGCCAATTGCCGTGAGCGGTCAACGACATCGACGTGGCTGTACCGCCGTGGTAACCGTTGCGGAGCGCGATCACGTCTGAGTTTGCGGTGTGTTCACGCGAATTGAGTATAGCCAGTTCAATTGCTTCGGTGCCCGAATTCGTAAAGTACGTCGAATCCAAGCCTTCCGGCATTTTTTCAGCAAGTTTTTCGGCAAGCTGCGCAATCGCCGGGTGCAAATAGATCGTGGTCGAGTGCTGAAGTTGTCCGCACTGAGCCCTGACCTTTTCGACAACTTTGGGGTGACAATGTCCCACGCTGATCGTGCAAATTCCACCAAAGGCGTCGAGGTATCGCCTGCCGGTTTCATCGTAAACGTACTGCTCATGACCTTCGACGATCATTAGCGGTTCTTTGTAGTACATGAACACGCCCGGCGATACGTACTGATGCCGCAGCGCCAACACTTCGTCCCGCGATGGGCCATCGTAGGGCGCGGGCGCGTGGTCAATGATTGGAAGCGAATACGTTTTACTTGCTTCGGACATCTCGATCACCTCAACTGAAAAAAAATTGTTGGCGGCACATTATTCACGGCAACCTGGCTGCACGATTATACGCTTAATCCACGCTGTTTTGGTGTCGCAGGCAATGTGTTATCCAAAACGAGTCCAATGATTGCGGCTACCGCCATTCCCGTTTTGCCGATCGACTCGACGACATCCTTGAGCCCGACGGATATTTCTGCAAGAGATTCCATCGCCTTCGTCCCAACCTCGGCATTGAAATAGGCGGGAACACTCAACCCCATAAAAAGTGCGAATCCACCAATAAACAGGTTTCGGTCAACGGTCAGATCTGCTTTAGCAAATTCTTTGATGCCAACGGCGCTGATCAATCCAAACAAGGCGCAGTACAGACCGCCGACAACCGGAGTCGGAATCGCGGCCGCGGCCGCCCCAAATTTGCCAAACAAACCCAACAAGATTAGAAACACCGCGGCGATCTGAACGACATATCGACTGCCGACTTTAGTAATTCCCACCAGACCAATATTTTCCGAATAGCTCGTCGAACTAAATCCACCAAAAAGACCCGTGACCGCGCAACCGATACCTTCGCAGCCAATTCCTCGCGACAATTGCGCGGGCGTCGGATCCTTGCCACCAGCCATTTGGCTGCACGCGTGGTAGTCGCCGTATGATTCGATCATCGAAGCGAGGTAACCTGCCAATACCGCGATAATGAAGCCAATTTGGAACTTAGGCATTCCCCATGGCAGAATCACCTCACTGGGATTTATCCGCAGCCAACTGGCGGCTGCCACCTGGTCGAGATGAACGTAGGCCGGATGCGATTGTTCGATAAGACCCAAACGGGATAACAACGCACACAGGCTAACACTTATCACAATTGCCAACAAAATTGGAAACAAACGAAACAACTTGAACTGGCGTCCCAACACGAAGGAGAAAATGACGATTAACAGAATTGTCAAAATTGAAACGGGCCAATACTGGCCTGCCAGCGGCGCGCCCGCATTGTACAACGCTAGTCCAATCAACATGATCACCGGACCGATCACAACCGGTGAAAGGACGCGGCGAATCATGCCCATCAATCCTGAAAACCCGATCGTCATTTCAATGATCGCGCCGACGATGATTGCGCCCGCGATGTACTGCATCATTTCGGCTGGCGATCCGCCGTCGGTCTTGACCGCAGCAATGACTGCCAAAAACGCGGCCAAAAAACTGAATGACACGCCTTGTATGATTGGCAACCGGGATCCAACGGATACTTGGATCAACGTTGCAATGCCGCTGCATAACATGACTGAGCTGATCAAGATTGCGATCTGCTCTCGGCTCATTCCCATTCCTGTGCCGTCAGCCCCAAGCGGACCGAGTAGTAACGGCACTGACACCGTTGCGCCAAACATGGTCAAAACGTGCTGAATGGCCAAAACGATTGCCCGGCCCGGTGGCGGTTTGTCATCCAGCCCATAGATTATGCCGCGCGATTTGGTCGGTGCATCAATTTTTGATTCGGTGTCCGGATTAGCTTGATCACCGTTGTTCACGACCTACGCTCCGAGTTTGACAGGGCTGCACCTTTTCATGGCTCCCTTTTTTGCAAGGGAAGCACGAAGTCAAGGCTGAACAATTGCCTGATAACTATCGGGCCGTCGATCCCGATAAAACTGCCAGGTGTTTCGCACCTCGCGAATCATGTCCATGTCTAAATCGGCGACGACAACGTCGTCTTTGTCTCTCGCCGCCTCAGCGATTATCTGGCCGCGTGGGTCGCAGAAATAACTCTGCCCATAGAATTCACCAATTCGCCAAGGCTCCTCGAAACCAGGTCGGTTGATCGCACCGACAAAGTACTGATTGGCAACGGCGTGTGCGGGTTGTTCGAGCTTCCACAGATATTCACTTAGTCCGGCGACTGTCGCCGATGGATTCAAGACAATTTCGGCCCCATTCAGACCCAAACATCTCGCCCCATCTGGAAAATGGCGATCATAACAGATGTAGACTCCGATTTTGCCGGCCCTCGTATCAAATACGGGATAGCCGAGGTTGCCCGGACGAAAATAGAATTTCTCCCAAAAGCCCGGCTCGCAATGCGGGATATGCATTTTTCGGAACTTGCCCAAATACGAACCGTCAGCGTCGATCACGGCGGCGGAATTGTAGTAGACGCCCTTCAGGTCCTCCTCATACAACGGCGCGACGATTACGATTTCGTGTTTCTTGGCCAGCTCCTGCATCAGCTTTGTCGTCGGTCCATCGGGAATAGGTTCCGTCAACTCGTACCATTTGGCATCCTGTTCGGCGCAAAAGTAGGGACCGTAGAAAAGTTCCTGAAGGCAAACGAATTGTGCTTCCTGCTGGGCGGCCTGCGCAATGAGATCAACATGCTTGTCAATCATCGCTTGCTTGATTTTCTTAATGGGTGACGTCGCAGGTTCACAAAGCGTCGCCTGTATTAGTGCGCCTCGTACCATGATTCACACTCGTTCGATTTTTTGAATTAGTTTTGCAAGGCCGGTTCATGGTATCATACGGCTCCAAACGTGAATACTCGAATTCGTCAGCCGGTGACGTCAGCAATCGGCGCCAAAAAAAATACTAACGGAGCATCAGCATGTCAACAACTGAAACAACGCCGACGGTGGATTGGGTACCTGTTCTACGCGACGGACAGTGGCACGAGTGTGTGACGGAGCGGTGGGGCAAGGTGTACAACCCTTCGACAGGCAAAGTGATTGCGCGCGTGCCATTTTGCTCGGCCGAAGAATCGGCTGCCGTTGTCAACTCGGCCGCCGCCGCGATGCCGGATTGGAGAGAAACTCCAATCGTTGAGCGAGCCCGACTGATGTTTCGATTAAGACAACTTATGGAAAGTCGGTTTGAAGAACTGGCCGCACTGGTTACCCGCGAGCATGGAAAAACGATAGGTGAATCGCGAGCTGAGATTCAGCGGGCGTTAGAAATGGTCGAGTTCGCAAGCGGAATTCCCAGCCTCATGACCGGTGATACGTTGCCCAATATTGCCGCCGAGGTCGACGCAGAAACCGTCCGGCATCCGGTCGGTGTTTGCGTAGGAATCACGCCCTACAATTTTCCATCGATGGTGCCCATGTGGATGTTTCCCGTTGCGATTACATGCGGCAATACATTTGTCCTCAAACCATCCGAAAAGGCACCGTTGTCGGCCGTACGGTTGGGCGAATTGATGATCGAATCCGGGTTTCCCGACGGCGTATTCAACATTGTGCACGGTGATCGCGAATGCGTCGATGCACTGCTAACCAATCCGCAAGTCGCTGCCGTTTCGTTCGTGGGGTCGACTCCGGTGGCGAAACATGTCTACGAAACGGGGACCCGGCATGGCAAACGGGTGCAGGCCGCGGGCGGTGCAAAAAATCACCTGATCGTAATGCCAGATGCCGACATCGATCTTTCCGTAAAAGCGCTCGCCGCGTCTGCATTCGGGTGTGGAGGCCAACGATGCATGGCCGGAAGTATCGCGGTGGCCGTTGGCAAGATTGGAGACCCGTTAGTCGACGGCCTACAAGACTACTCGAGTCAATTGCGTGTCGGACCAACCGATGGCGTTGAAGACATTGATATGGGCCCACTGATCCGGGCCGAGCACGTCGAACGCGTGGCGGGATACCTGGATGTCGCTACGGGCGAAGGTGCCAAAATCTCATTGGATGGACGAAAGGATTTTGATTGCGATGCGTTTTTACTCGGTCCCAGCGTAATTGACCAAGTTCAGTCGCCGATGCGGATTGCCAACGAAGAGATATTCGGCCCCGTGCTTTCGGTGATTCGTGCGGATGACTTGGAGAGCGTTTTGGAATTGGGGCGGAAATGCACTTACGGCAATGGCGCCTCGATTTTTACTCGCGATGGCTATGTTGCTCGGGCGTTCAAGCAACACTTCAACGCCGGCATGATCGGCATCAATGTCGGGGTCCCGGCTCCCATGGCCTGGTTCCCCTTTACCGGATGGAACCAATCATTCTTTGGTGACCTTCACATCCAGGGAACTGAAAGCGTGCAGTTCTACACGCGACAAAAAATGACACTAACCCGATGGTTTAGTTCCTCGTCGGAATCTCACCAAGACCCAGTTTGGAAGACAACTCGTGAGGGTTGATTTCCTTGTTCGTCGACACCAGATGACAACGAAGGGATGTCAATCGTTGCAGGGCAGGTGACAACCTTGCGTGGGTAGTATGAGCAGAACGAGTGCGAATGCACCAGTAGCTACGCTCGCCGAGAGCGTGGATTGAGATTGTTTGGTTCCATTCCACCGTCTCGTGACGGTAGCTACGGTGATTCGATCAGTCCAGTTCGATTCCATCGTCTGGGGACGGTAGCTACCAAACTGAACACTTTGGTCGTGCAATGGCCTTCCAAGGCCGCCGAATCCGAGGTGACGGCCTTGGAAGGCCGTCGTATCGAACCGTTTAAGCAATTTCAATTATTGCTAATCAAACGGGTTTTACATTTTCAGCCCTTGGTCCTTTAGGGCCCTCTCCCTCGGTGAATGAAACCCGCTGACCTTCGTGAAGATCGTCGTATTGAACACCATCCAGATTTGACATGTGAAAGAACAAGTCCTTTTCGGCTCCCGTGTCAATAAACCCAAACCCCTTGTCCGTCAATCTTTTAATCGTACCTTCTGCCATTAGTTCCAAATCCTCAATCAACAATAGTAATCCGCGTCGCAGCACAGAAGCCCAAAATGTTCGAGCTGCTTCACGGCAAAGCCCAAATTGTAGCAGATGGTGAGCCGATATCTACAAGGCATCAAAGCGGTTGTTGTTGCAAATAGTTTAAAATATTGGCCGTGTGGTCCGTTGCGGTGGTATTAGAATCTGGCCCAAAGGCAAAACAACGTCATAATAAGGGACGGCATGGCAATTTTGCGTGATTATTTCGCTTTGGACTTCGAAAAAATCAACGTTGCCGTAATTGAGCAAATCGCCAACGAGCCGACACCACCGGCCGCCAGTATGGCTCCCGGAGTAACCAACTCAGGCTCGGGGCCGGTCAACCACCAATAGCCAATTCCGCTGCATGCCATCGAACCAGCAATCGCAATCAGTAGAATTCCAAGCGAGATAAGGCTTAACCTAAGAAAAATAATCACCGTCGTTGTGATCAAAAACAATACGACGGCGGCAACAAGATACGACCACATCGATAAAATTCCTTGGGATCAAGAATCAAGTTTGCCCCACCCGGATATGAAGCCTAGGTGAATTCGCAGACCAGCGACGGATATCGGCAGGATTCCCAGACTTTCCATGATAATAGGGATATTTCCAGCTCGATTCAGGTCAGGCAACTTGCGTAATCAACTGGAAATTTTGATCAAATAGGATTTTTGTTCATTCAGCAATTTCGAGTGGTGCGATCCACAGAAACAACGTGTGTTCGGATCCATCTGTCTCCGACATGACCTTGACTTCGCGATCCGGCTTGATGTCACCGATTCCATATTCGTGTGAGACGATTCGGGTACCCGGTTTCAGTTTTTGTAACTGCGGGATGAGCTGTCGATTGAATTTTGGCAGCAGGTACATCATGATCACATCTGCTTGACTGAGATCCAATGTCAGAACATCACGCTGCCTTATTTCAACAAGATCCTCCAGATTATTTTGAGTGACTTGGTTCTTCGCAATTTCTACGATCTCCGGTTCAATATCAAAACCGATCGCGCGGCAACCGAATTTTTTTGCGGCGGCCATGGCAATCCGGCCGTCTCCACAGCCTAGATCATAGAGCAACTCATCCTTTTCGACGTCGACCAGTTCCAACATCTGGTCAACCACTTCAGGGGGCGTTTTTACGAATGGCGGATTACGAACCGTGTTGTCTTCCGGTGGCGGACCTAGATGCGATTTGTAAGAACTTGCCACTTTATTTGATACCCAAGGTATCGCCATGACAATTCCTATCATGATCAAACAAATAGCCATCAAAGACTTGCCGAACCCGCGGCGTAAATGTTTTTTTTTCGACTGGTACGGATTGCTTTTCACAGGATGCATTCCAGTTGGAATAATCAAGAAATTGACAACGTCACAATTCTCACGCGCCAGGATTAATCTGCCACCCCGGGCCCGGTTCTCATGAGCCGACAAGTTTTTGCAGCTTAAACCGACAGATCGATTCTAACCAAATGATCCGGAAAAAGCGCAAAAACATTACGATAAGATTTGACGTTTTTTTGGATAATCCGCGTGGATAATCCGCAAACCGGCTATTGTTTAGCAAACCAATTTGGCCGCGCATGATTCTACAAGCTACCGTTGTAACGATGTGATTCGCAAAATTAACCTAACGGAAAATCCATGGCACCTAATCGACGCAAAAAGTACCTGGTCGACAAGCATCTTCAACACGGATTGACGCGACGTCTACTGATTTATTGGTGTGGCACATGGCTGATGGTTTTTGCCTTTCCTATCTGCACTCGTTTGTTTTTCACGTCATTGCCATTCGATCAATTAGCGCGCCAGTTGATGACCGAATTGTGGTTTCCAATTGTGATGTCGGTATTGCTGATACCGATTGTTGCCTGGGATAGTGTTCGCTTCAGCAATCGAGTCGCCGGTCCAGTATGGCGAATTGCTCGAAGCTTGCGACAGTTATCGGCAAACCAGAAAACAGACCGAATCCAATTGCGAAAAGATGATTTCTGTCATGACCTGGCGGACGATGTCAATCGTTTGCTTGATGCGCAGGAATCTGAAAAACAGGAATTACAGGCTACCCATAATAATGGGGAAGCCGAATATTCTCGGGTTTCGGTGTAATCGACCAATTACTTCTAAGAACTGCTAACTACACACAACACAGAAATGGCGGGCGAGATGTTCTCGAATTTGGCTCAAAAAACAAGGCGATTGATCGTCAGCGAAGAGGGCCCTACGACGGTCGAATACGCAATCTTGCTGGCGCTGTTGGTCGGCATGATGATCGCGTCGATAATCTATGTCGGTAACGAAGCAAGCTTGATATCGGATGTCATCGTGGACGAGATGGACGAAGCCTTAAACAAGAATTAATCTTAATACGAACGGCCACGCCAGTTGTTTCGGCGGTCATTTCAAAAACGAAACCCTAAACCGGTAAACGCGCTGTTGACACTGGTGCCGCCGATATCGTGGTAGTTAAACCCAAACATCCATTCCGCGCGATCGATTCGCCTACCCAGGCTCAACCTTCCATGAAACAGGTCGGTGTCTCCCAGGCTTCCCAGGTCAACCTCTCCGCTTAAAACCCAACGGCTGGATAACCGCCAATCAAATCCTGTTGTCAGGTTGATTCCCGCATCACCTCCGTAAGCATCTCCCAACCAATTCACACCCAAACCCATTCGGCCACGTAAATCCCCAGCAATCGCTTCATAAACCAGATTGACGTCGCCCAGCCACAAATGGTCACGAAACGTCGATCCAGTCTCGCGCAACATGGCAACACTGGTATCCAATCCAAGGCCGCCAGGTGGTTGCAATAACAATGCAAAATTCCCTTGCGCTAGATCGTCGAAGTCGTAGCCATAGGATACGCTTAGCCGCGTAAACCAATCGAAATAGTCGCCTGCAGGCTTAACGTAGATATCTTCATGTTCTAAGTAAGTCTCGGCCACTTCTGGATCATCCGCGTGTGGAAGGGGCGGACCAGGAGGCGACTGTGCCACGACGTACGTTGGTTGCGATGGGCCGGGCTGGCACGGGGGCGGACTCAAATAATCAGGAGTTGGAAAAGACAAAAACGAAAGTGAGATCGTTGGCCGGCGGCGGTGCTTGCCGTAGTAGCCCCGATGATTGTTTTTTTGTCCACGCTTCTTTTTTTTCGGTTTTTCATCGTCTGAGAATCTGTCGTCGTGATCTTCGGAGGGTGTGGATCGAACGAGATTGCGAATTCGACTGAGTTTACCCTGAGCATGCAACTCGGCTGTACAGAACAGAAGTTTGTTACAGCAAATAACCAGCAAAGCCAGTTTGGTCGCGGTTTTTTTGGAGACAAACATGGTGCCATCCTTGGCTAAGAATCCATAATGCTCAGAAGATTAGGTGATTATGCAGACGGCGTGCCAGACGACGTAGAATTCTCTAAATACGTTTCTCAAGTGTTTTTTATCATGCCGCATCCAAGCAAGTGACAGCATCTCGCTTGCAAGCTGTCGCGTTTAGGAGTTCCATCGAATCAAGTCGACGACGGTTGTTTCATGTAGCTGAAGTCGCGAAGAATTCAGGACCAGGACTAGAGCGTCGCCGCGAAGAGTTTCGATCGGCATTGACACTTTCAGTTGTCATGTCGTGCGCCCGAACTCTGCGCGAGTCCGACTACACGCCGAAGTCACCGGAAATTTTTTGTTGGTTATTTGCTTGCATCACCAAGCCAGGGGTCCGGCTGTAGCTCTTTGTCAAATGAGCGCAGCGGGTGCCGCTCTGGGTCGAGCTTTTTGTCCGTATCCCATGGTTCGAACGCGTTCTTGATATTCGCAAGTCCCGTGTCCGCGAGTTCCGGATGGTGCCGCAGCAGTACGGTCCGAAACGTCACATCATCAATCCACTCCAACCCTTCTTTGGTGTAGGTTTCTTCGTTGTAAAAGTCGGCGTAGAAGCGATCCGCCTGCAGCCTGCGAGTAGCATTGAGAATGAATATCTGAAACATCGTTTCTCCAAAACCGAAGCCCGTGGGTCGGTTGTTCGGCCCTTCGCCCAGCGTACCAATCAATAAATCCAACTTCTCAACGTCTTCGGGCTGATCACCGTACACATCTTTTAATTTTTGAACATGCTCCCGGTTGTCAGTCAAATCTTCAAAGCTGCTGATCGGATTCAATCCGAGCTGTCGGCGGAACTCGTTATACCGGGGAACGCCACGCTCGCGGGCCCGCAGGATGTCGACGACTCCCATGTCAAAAACGGGATTGCCTGGAACACTCAACTCTTGCAAGAAGTGCGGAAAGTTGTTCAGTACAAGCTGTCCGGGAAGCATCTTGCCAAACGAATACAACAGGTCCCCTTGCGTATACCGGAGTGTCACTTTTCGGGAACCCGCTTGGCGAGTCGCCGGAAGCGGAATCTGTTCCAACTCGTCACCGTCGCCGATCCGTCGCAACGTGAGCGCCTCGGGCAGCAACGAGTGCAGTCGATAGATCTCCACAAACTCTTGCGTCAGACCATATTCGCTGCCGTGCTTGTTGATTGGGTTTCCGACGACTCCGCCCAACTCAGGATTCTTGACGTTGATTTCGGAAACCGTCTGTTTGTGTTTGCCGCTGCGCAACAGGTTGGTTAGCAGCCCAAACCAATTCGCGTGCAGACCCATGCTCAGGACGTGGTTGGGCAGAATTGCCGGCGTCCATTCGACCGAGTGGATTTTGGCCATCACCGCCGCGTTGATCAGCCGCGCCACATTGAACAATCGATGGTCGTCCCAATGCGGATAATGACTTTTGAGACAATCGCAAATCGCATTGTGCTCCTTGACGAACAGCGTATGCAATACGCTGAGGCCTACCCACCAGTTCCTGACGAATCCAGTGTCCTCGACGCCGTTTTTGTCCAGCGGCAATGTTCCGTCGTCTTGCAATTTCATCTTGCCGTCAACACCGCTCCGCAGACGATCAACGGTTTCCTGGTCGCTGCCGTAGATCTGCGAGCCGTCCCACCAGTGAGTCACTTCGTTAATAAACGTGATCGGTGTATCTTCTTTGCCTTTCTTGTTGTACGTGGGATCGGGCTGCGTCTTACCGACGTATAGCTTGGTTTGCCGAAACCGCTTGCGAAAAGGGTCGTCCTCGGCGAGCGGGATTTCGTGCATCTCAGCGATGTTCTCGCCATGGTTGATCCAGTCGTGGTTTTCGAATTGAATCCAACAGGCCGCCAACATGTTGAGAAACGGAACTTCTTTCATTGGGTGCTGGCGAGTTAGCAGCTTGCGACTGATTTCTCTAGGATTCGGGGTCATCAGCATCTGGCCGGTTTCCGGTCGAATCGCCTCGTTGTTCACGTTTCTCGGAAAACGGGTTCCGGCGGCACCCTCTTTGGGGTTTTTGAGATTATTCCAGCTTCCGTCGGCCGTCCGATAATGGATCGCTCCTTCGGGAGGCTTTTGGCCCTTGTCTTGAAACGCCGTCAAACTTCCCTTGGGATAGGTACTCTTGAGATTGTTTTTGTTCAGCTTGTTCCGCATATAAGCCAGCGTCAAAACGGCAAAAGTTCTTGACCGCCGCCGG
>CAJHZH010000922.1_pt1 | contig 14184 bp, 9 predicted proteins | sample 9198951 | NCBI WGS metagenome assembly CAJHZH01 (sample SAMEA7708381, study PRJEB35096) | sediment metagenome | biome: marine neritic benthic zone biome [ENVO:01000025]; feature: sediment [ENVO:00002007]; material: shallow marine sediment [ENVO:03000034] sea grass bed [ENVO_01000059] ...
AGTCCATTGAATCGACGAATCGCGACCAACGATAGCTTTTTGATGTGCAAAATGCCAAACACCCTGGCCCCAATCCTGCAAATTGACATAGCGCAAATGGGAATCAGCGCCCAGGACAAGCTCAATCGCACCGCAATGCAATCCACCCGAACTCTCATGCGGGCTTGCCGATTCGTGCAACAAAGTGGCCTCCGCACCGTCTTCGAGAATTACCAGCGTGTGTCCAAAATCGCATCCACCGTCACTCATGAACGAACAACTGTGGAGCGGCTGATCTATGACGACACCGCGCGGCACGTATAAGAAAACGCCCGACGACCAAAATGCGGCGTGCAGCGCCGAAAAGCGGTCGATTAGCGGACTGACGGCCCGTGTCATCAGGTATTGCCGGATCAAATCTCCATATTGACCGACCAGCGCATCGAGGCTTCCAAAAATGACCCCTTGTTCAAGGTATTTTTCGCCTAAATCAGACGCTTGTTTCAATCCGTCAGCAACCGACAGACTACCAGCCAGTTCCACTCCTTCGGAAAGCACCGGTGAAGCCGATATCACGTCATTTTCGATCCCAAGCGAAAATCGATCGAGCTTAAACATGCGAATGTCGGTCCGCATCCACTCCTCGTCGCGTTGACTCGGCCACGGCATTTCCTGAAACGATTGCCAGGCAGCTCGTCGGGCATCGGTCAGCCAGCCAGGTTCGTCCCGATTTTCAAGAAACGCGTCAAATCCCGATTGGTCAAATGTAGTCGTAGTCGTGGTTTGAGTCATGTTTGGATTAGATATTAGTGGTCGCTTGCGAATTCAGTCACTGAACCATTTATTGAAAATCGCCTTGCGCTTTGACGTTATGACGAATGGATCTGTGACACAGATCCAGAAGGATGGTCACTAACCAACCGAGCCTTCCATTTGCAGTTGAATCAGGCGGTTGAGTTCAACAGCGTATTCCATTGGCAGTTCTTTTACCAACGGCTCGATAAACCCGTTGACGATCATCGTACTGGCTTCGGACTCGCTTAGACCGCGACTCATCAAATAAAACAATTGTTCTTCCCCGATGCGGGAAACACTGGCTTCGTGCCCAATCGAAACGTCTTGTTCCATTATTTCGATATAAGGGTAGGTGTCGCTGCGGCTTTGCGGATCTAGGATTAAGGCATCGCAAACGACATTGCATTTAGCGTTCACCGCACCTTTTTCGACTCGTGCCAGTCCTCGATAGCTGCTGCGGCCTCCGTTCTTGGAAATCGATTTCGAGATGATTTGACCGGTCGTGTTTGGCGCCGCATGAACCAGTTTGGCGCCGGCGTCTTGATGTTGGCCCTTGCTCGAAAACGCGATCGATAGAATCTCGCCCCGGGCGCCGGGTTCCATCATGTAAACCGCTGGATATTTCATGGTGAGTTGACTGCCGAGATTGCCGTCGACCCATTCCATCACGGCATCCTGATAGGCGAACGCTCGTTTGGTGACCAGGTTGTAGATGTTGTTGGCCCAGTTTTGAATCGTCGTGTATCGGCAGCGTCCGTTTCGCTTGACGATGACTTCGACGACAGCGGAGTGCAATGATTCGCTGGAATACATCGGTGCGGTACAACCCTCGACGTAGTGCACCTGCGCCCCTTCGTCAACGATAATCAACGTTCGCTCGAATTGGCCCATGTTTTCCGCATTGATGCGAAAGTACGCTTGTAAGGGAAATTCGATTTTGACGCCGGGCGGCACGTAGATAAACGAACCGCCTGACCAGACAGCGGAATTCAATGCCGCAAATTTGTTATCCGTCGACGGAATCACGGTTCCAAAATATTCACGCAGCAACTCTGAATGTTCGCGAACCGCCGTGTCGGTATCGGTGAAGATAACTCCCTTTTCCGCCAAATCCTCTTTTAGCGATCCGTATACTACTTCGCTTTCGAATTGGGCTTTGACACCTGCCAGAAACTTGCGTTCCGCTTCGGGGATTCCCAATTTCTCAAACGTGTCTTTGATCTCTTGCGGAACCTCATCCCACGTTTTGCCTTGTTCGGTCGTTGGTTTGAGATAGTAATAAATGTCCTGAAAGTCGAGATTGATTGCCCCGCCCCATTTGGGCAGAGGTTTTGACTCAAAGATTTCGAGAGAGTTGAGTCGAAACTCCCTCATCCACGCGGGTTCGTCTTTCATTTCCGAGATTTGGCCTACGATTTCGGCGTCCAGCCCTTTGCGAGCCTTGAAAATCGCCTTGGATTCGGTTTTGAAATCGTATTTGTTTATCTCTTGCAGAGATTCTGATTGACTGAGATCTGTTGCCATAGTTCATCCAGTAACAAATATCTAGGAATTTTGGTTTGTGTTCGCGCGGTCACTTGTAAAGGCATCCGTTAAGCCTTTCCAACCAAAGCGCCATCCTTCGTGTTTACGTTGTCGTCGTTAACTGCCGCTGCCTCGGGGTATTGGTTACGAATTCGGTCGTAGCCTTCGGTATGAAGTTCATCAGCAAGTTCTTTTCCGCCAGTCTCGACAATCCGGCCGCCGAGAATCACGTGTGTAAAGTCAGGTGTATTGTGGGCGAGTAATTTATCGTGGTGAGTAATGATCAACAGGCCCATCTTTTTTCGTCCGATTTCAGCGATACTCTGGCTGGCGAGTCGAACGGCGTCGGCATCAAGGCCCGAATCCGTTTCGTCGAGGATCGCAAATTTGGGTTGAAGCATGGCGAGCTGTAGGATTTCCGCTCGCTTCATTTCACCGCCCGAGAATCCGTCGTTGACGTATCGCCGCGCAAACTCGCTGTCCATCCGCAACTGATCCATTTTGGATTTGATCTCCCTGCGAAACTCACGCATCGGAATCAAGTCTTCACCCTCCTTGCGGTCAGGGTTGCGGACATTGGTCGTTGCATGTCGCAGAAAGTCAGCCATCTTGACGCCCGGTATCGCAATCGGTCGCTGGAACGCCATAAAGATGCCCGCTCGGGCGCGTTCGTCAGCCTCCATTTCCAAAATGTTCTCGTCGTTCAAAAGAATCTCACCCCGGGTAACCTTATAGTTCGGGTGACCCATGATTACCAGGCCGAGCGTGCTCTTGCCAGATCCATTTGGACCCATCAGTGCGTGGGTTTCCCCCTTTTTTATTTCAAGGTCAACTCCAGTGAGAATCTGCTTTTCATCAATGGCAACATGAAGATCCGAAATTTTTAGGACATCAGACATATTTGGTAACTAAATCTACTTAAAGGATTGCAGTTGGAATTTGTTTGTTTGATTGGTCGGTGTCAGGTTGAAAAGAACAGCACTGGCCACCGGATTCACAATGGCCCCGATCAACGGTCATTGGGGTCTTTGCCAAATGAGAGAAAACTCGTTGCTCGAGCTCGCATATCTCGTTGTCGTTTTCCGTCAGTTCCGCATAGGGACAACCAACAATTTTCAGTATTGGAAGTTCCTGCTGGTTTTCAAATACAAAAGGAATTCCCCGATCCGAAAACAACTGGGCCAGCGCTTGTAACCGTTGTTCAACCGACCGGCCGACGATCTGACTTTCGTACTGCTCACTTAACCGGCGAACGACACCGTTTATCACGGTTCTACGAATTGATTCATCTTTGATATTCTGAACTTCTGTCCATAACACTTTTGCGAAGTCAGCAAAATTGTCGTTGATCGAGTCGTGAGCTTTTTGAGTTAGCGTGTATTTGTACACCGGTCGACCACGACCGGAACGATACTCATGACGATCAAGCATGCCTTGCGCATTCAAACGACTAAGGCGCTGTCGCACCGCAGTAGCAGTGACGCCAAGCCGATCGACCATCTCGCCGACGGACAAGGGTCCGTTCAAGCGGATCAGGTCCGTCACGGCGCGGTCGTTTTCTGTCAGTGCGGCTGTCATACGGTTTAGGAATTTATTTGCAGGTTTCAAATCACAGTCCAACGATGATATCGATTTTATACATATTTGACAACGATATGTGTGTAAATTTTACCCAGTCGGCAAGGTTTGACGTAAATGGTTGACATGTAATGGTTTATCGACTAAAAAACTCAGTTTGAATACCACCTCTTCCATAGACCATTTATCAGAGACGGCGAGTGGCTAGCAAATCCAGAGGTTTAACGAATCTCCGCGCAATAATCTTATTGATCGCTGCCTTGATCATCGGCGCGACCACTATAAACCAAGTCGTCGGGAGCGTCATACGGCTTGAAGACAACACAAGCGAATCTAGCCCGAACAGACCAGAGTCGTCAGATTTTTACGCAGATTCCACACGATTCGCAGAGTGGTGTGGGAGCTATTTGCCACGTAAATGAGCAGGTTTGGAACCACTCAGATTGATTCACACGCCCGTTTTTTAGCCCAATTTTTTTGTAAAATCACCCAATACAGGCGAGTCCGGGACGAATAACTCCTGATAAACGCGAAATTCCCGGGAGTTTACCCATGCGATATCACGTCCCCTTTGCTCATCGGCAGCGACCCCACGGTCATCGTCCAGGCCCGATCTATATTGGATTTGACGAGCCGGTCTCGATTCAAAGACGTCGCGGACGATTCAACTGGTTTGGGTTTATGGGGTTGTTAATGGTTTTGATTAGTCCATTAACACTTTTTGCCATTGCACCTGTCGCATTGATTTTTTGTCTGATCGGGATGAGGCGATCACCGCGAGGAATGGCAACGGTCGGATTAGTCCTTTCGGTTATGGCTACAGCGGCTCTTACGCTGGGGGTTATCGGCGTGGCTTCGCACAATGCTGAACTCCAAAATGCGCGACAACGCGCCTGGGAAACGCACCAACGTCAAATCGAAATCAGAAAAACCAACGCAATTCTGGACGATGCTAAGCAGGAGCTGCGTGAATTTCGAGCAGAGAACGACTTCAACTTGCCAGGTGCTCTCGACGGAAACATCATGATGGTTCAGTACCTCGATGCGTGGGAAACCGAATTGCGTTACGAACCGAATCCCGATGGATGTATTGTGCGAAGCGCGGGGCCGGACAAGAGATTTAGCACTTCTGATGATGTGATCGCCAAGCTCGACGGCAAAACCGATAACGACCCGTACTTCGGGTATTAATTAACGCTTGCCGTCTAGCAAGCCAACAAAAAACAGCCCGGAATCGAATACCGGGCTTTTGTTTTGCGCCTGAATCATTGGGCGCGCGGTTTCGCGAGTGCTCTTAACCACGCTAGACGGTTAAATAGTGTAAATCGGCAGCCTTTACCAAAGCACACCGAACCATGTCTGACGGAGAATTCGCGCCACTCGTTTACGAAGCAGATCACGTGTATAAGGCACTGGTAGAAGAATTGATTCGAGCTACCGATTTAATAGGACGATCATGACCGGCGATCGAACTATGTGATTTGCCAAATCTAGTCGCAAAACGTCAATCCATCTTCTTGGCAATGCTCGATAACGAGATGGCTTTACTTTTTTGCTCGTTATGAATGGAGTTAACAATGTTGCGATGGAGTGTTAGTTTTGGCGTCTTAATCGTCCTGATGGCGACAAGTTCAGATGTTCTGGCCCAACGACGACAGCCGTTGCGGAACCTGTCTCGTCAAATTGGTGAGAGGTGGGGAACGGGACTCCATTGGGCCAATCCAGGACATAGCCACGACTATTATTCACCCTATTCCGAAATCAACACGCCAACTAATCGATATCACCAGGGAACGATGACACCAAATTCCCATCCGCAAAACGGACAAATCATCCATTCACACGACCGGATTATCCCAAAACGAATTCAGTCAAATACGGATACTTCCACGCAGATTTATAACCAGCCTGGAATCTGGCAAACCGATTCAGCGACTCGGAATCAGCCATATATCAGCGACCCCTCGGCAATTAATTCGAATTATCAAATCAACAAACATCTAAAGCCGTACCATCAAAACACCAGGTCTGAAGGCAATTTCTGGATTCGACCCGAATCGACCTGGAAACCGGCTGAGACAACACCATCGCATGGATGGAATACGAATTACGGTCGTCACTTCAGACAAAACTCTACTGGCAACCAAAAATAGTCTTTCCTGGATTACAGTAAAACGAAAAAGGGCCGGTTATCCGGCCCTTTTTTGTTTGCTGTCGATAATTTGCAACCATCTGCGCTGCTATCAAATGTTCACCCTATTCAGATTGGGATTATACGCGGCACGGCATAAGTGCATTCTGTATTGAGTCAAATTCTTGGCAATCCTATACTTCCGGTCTTTGCTCGACTGCGACAGATAAGACTATCGACGGTGGTTTGGCGGTATCTGCCCGAGCAAGAAAATATGCATTCAATCCCGCACATGGAAAGTGCGACGACCGGTTTAAGGAGAAACCCATGACCGTTTTTTACGGATTCTGTCGTCAAGGTCGGTGGCGTGGCTTGCCGTTACTTGTTCTTGGTTTGTCGGTCGCTTTGTCGATTGTTGCCAACGATTTGTTTGCTCAATCAGGTCGGCGCGCTACATCAGGAGTCCAATCACAGAGACAAGCTAAATCGGCGGCTCCTGCCGGCGATAATCAATCCAATATCCAGGTGATGGCTGTGGTAAACGGCCAGCAGATAACGCGCGAGCAGTTGGCCACCGAATCGGTTCGGCGATTTGGTGAGACGGTTTTGGAAAGCATAATCAATAACCATTTGATTTCGGAAGAGTGTCGACGACAGGGAATTCGTGTAACCGAAGATGACGTGACCAAAGAGTTGGACCGCCGCGCCAAGAAGTTCGGCATGTCCAGCGAAAGGTACGTTGAGCTGATCCGCAAAGAGCGCGATATTTCGACTGACAAGCTACGACAGGACATCATTTGGACCGAGCTGGCACTACGGCGACTGGCTGCTTCGCAGATTCAAGTAACGCAAGAGGAAATTGACCTGCAGTTGGTCAACGAATTCGGGCCCAAGGTTCAGATCCGAGTGATTGCTCTGGAAGATCAAGACAAGGCCCGGAAAATTCAGGCCGAGGCAGCGGCCAATCCGCATCAATTTAGTCGCCTGGCAATCGATCATTCAGTGGATCCAAATACAGCGTCGGTGGGTGGGTTGTTGCCGCCTCTTCGGCGGAACATGGGCGAACCCGTACTCGAGAACGCTGCATTCGCACTTGAAATCGGTCAGGTATCCGAGGTTGTTACCCTGGAGAACCAGTTTGTGATTCTAAAGTGTGAGCGCCATTATCCGGCGACCGATTTGACCCAAGAACAAAAAATTATTGCCAGCCAACGAGTCGAGGATCAACTTCGCGAATCAAAACTCGGCGACGCAGCGGCAAAACTGTTCAAGCGGATTCAGGAAACCACCAAAATTGTCAACGTCTACAACGATGAAAAATTACGCGAACAAATGCCAGGCGTCGCGGCCATGGTCGATAACCGCCAAATCATGCTCGATCGAGTGTACGAAGAATGCATCACGCGCTTTGGGCGAAATGTTTTGGAAAGCGAAATCAACCGCACCCTGATTCTTCAACGGTTACAAAAACAGGGAATCCAGGTCACCAACGACGATCTGCAACAAGAGATTCAGCGCGCAGCCGAGGCGTACGGCGTGACAAAAAATGATGGAACGCCCGACATTAGCAAATGGATTGCCTTTGTCACGCAGAATGATTCGGAAAAGATTGAGATTTACATCCAAGATGAAGTTTGGCCAACGGTCGCGATGAAGAAAATCGTCGGGCCGACGGTCAAAGTCACCGAAGAAGACATGCGGAAGGGATACGAATCCAATTTTGGACCGCGGGTACAGGTGTTGGCCATTGTGCTGCAAGATCAACGGACGGCGCAAAAAGTTTGGCAAATGGCAAAAGCAAATCAAACCGAACAATATTTCGGTGAACTAGCCCATCAATACTCCGTGGAACCTGCCTCGCGCGCTAATTACGGGGAAGTGCCGCCGATACAAAAACACGGCGGAAGACCGATCCTCGAAGAGGAAGCGTTCCGGCTGCAACCAGGTGAGATTTCGGGCTTGGTGCCGGTAGGAGAAAACTGGATCGTTTTGTGGTGCAAAGGACGTACAACCCCGGTTGTTCAAGATTTTGACGCGGTCAAAGACGAACTATTCAAAGACATTAAGGAAAAAAAACTTCGGATTGCGATGGCTGACGAATTCGATCGGATGAGAAGAACATCACAGATCGACAATTTTCTGGCCGGCACTTCGCAACCCGGATCGGGAGCTATCCGATCGGCGCGACAAGGCAATACACCACCCCCGGCTGGCAATCAACGTCCCGATCGCTAGTGCCTTCGCATTCCCCCCTTTTACAAAGGGGGGCTAGGGGGGTTCATGTAATTCCTTTGCACGATACCTCGTTCCGGTCCGGCGTTTCTCAGTTGGAATGCGTTACGAAAAGTCTTTTCCACGGCTTGCGTCCAAGCCGACAGCGAGTTTAAATTTCTATAGAATACCCATTTGATCCAGATCAATTCCGTGAACTTTGCCGACAAATTGCGGTCTTGATTTCAGAGGAGGATAAGCGAATTGGCAAGCAGGTTGATTCGAAATCAATTGCCCTTCACGGGGTTGCGGGTTCGAGTCCCGTGTCCTCCGCTAAAATAAACCGTCATCGATTCTGGTGACGGTTTTTCTCGTTATGCACTGAAACGCCCGTGATTCGCGAGTCCTCAGCTTCGGCAAGTTCCTACAACATTTCGCGGTTCGTCTTTCTCCGATTGTTGGGTGTCGTTTCACTTGTCGCATTCTATTCGATGCTCGTACAGATTCGCGGACTCGTCGGCCAACAAGGCATACTGCCGGCCGTTGAGTTTCTGACTTATGTAAAAAACGAATATGGAAGCTCGGCCTATTTTCGGCTGCCGACATTGTTTTGGCTGAACCAAAGTGACTGGGCACTACATCTGGTTTGCCTTGCAGGCATTGTTTTTTCGATCGTGCTGATCGTCGACGTCGCACCAAGAATCATGCTGTTGTTGATCTGGTTGAGCTACCTTTCGATTATGAACGTGGGTCAACTATTTCTTGGATACCAGTGGGATGCGCTGCTGCTGGAGACAACGTTCTTTTCGATGTTCTTTGCGCCCGGATATATTCTGCCGAAGCGAGACAGTCCGCCACCTAGCCGAATTGCGCGGTGGGCGCTTTGGTTGTTGGTTTTCAAACTCATGTTTCTCTCCGGCATCACTAAGTTGTTGTCCGGTGACCCAACGTGGCGCGACTTAACGGCGATGAATTATCACTATCTGACCCAACCGCTTCCGAATCCAATCAGTTGGTTTATGTATCAGTTGCCAGAGTGGTTTCACAAAACCTCGGTAATTGGCATGTTCGTCGTCGAGTTGGTCGTGCCGTTTCTTATCATTGGACCGAGGTTGTTGAGAATCGTGGCCGCGATCCTGATGATGGGTCTTCAAGTTGCGATTGGCGTAACGGGTAATTACGGTTTTTTTAACCTGCTCACCGTCGCACTTTGCATTCCGTTATTGGACGACCGATTTTTTCGTTGGCTGATACCTGACGGTTTGGAGGCTTATCTTCCACGTCCATCATCTGGCGCGCGCGACAACACCAATCGACGATGGTTTCGTTTTGTGTCGATCGTCTGTTTGTGCATATTGATGCTGATCAGCGGACTGAGGGTGGTTCAAGAGATCACGAGAACTCGCAATCCACAAGCAAATCCGGTCTGGATCGAATCTATGCAACGCACCAGCGCGGTACTATTCATGCCAATTGCGCAAAAACTGGTCTTTCGGTTCGTCGACCCGTTTCACACCATTTCCGGATATGGGCTGTTTCGAGTGATGACGACCGAGCGGCGGGAAATCGTGATCGAATTGAGCAGCGATAACGGTTTGCAATGGCGTGAATTGGAATTCCGTCATAAACCTGGCGAGATTGATCGTCGTCCGTCGTTCACAGGTTTTCATATGCCGCGTTTGGATTGGCAAATGTGGTTTGCCTCATTAGAGCGGCAACCTCCCAACTGGATTTACTACTTCTTGAAACGAGTGTTAGACGGATCAGATTCCGTTCGATATTTGCTTGCAGATTCGGGCGATCAAGCCGTTCCCCAGCTCGTCCGGATCGTTTACTACAGATATGAATTTACGAAAGCATCGGGTTTGCAAACTAGCTGGTGGAAGCGAAGAACGATTTATCATCTTGAATCTTACCGCCTGGAAGATTTTCGCTAGAACGAAATCTCGGCATTTCGCAAACACGCGCTCGGCGCAGGTCTCCAGACCTCGTCGCATTGCGCAAGTGTGCGGGGTCGGGAGACCCGCGCACAGCGCGTTTCGCTAGAGCGAAATCTCGGCATTTCGCAAACGCAAAATCGAACTAGCAGCGTCAACATTAAAATTTAGGGTAGTGGACGAGGTCACGAGTCCTTTCGTGCCAAAAAATCGCTGGGACTCGTAGCCTCGTCCACTACCATCAATCCTAAAATCAAAGTTTGACAAACCACTAGAGATGGGCCAGTTGACTTTGGGTCAGAAATACCGGGCTTTTTTCTAGGGCGAGAAGACTGGCAAAAAGTTCAGTGGGATTTGCAGAATGATGCATGCCATGGCGGTACCAAACTCCGGTCCGGCGATCGAAGCGGGCCAGGACCCGTCGGAGCCCTGACGACCTACTAATTCATCGCGAATTGCCGGATACCAAGTGTTCCAATAATCACCCCCGGCATGCCACATCGCTTGAACTGCGTAGTAATGACCGTAGAAATAATGTCCACCGGTTCCAGCGCCGGACGGCTTGTATTGCATCAGGTGTTTGAGCGCCTTGGTTACCTGGTCGCTGTCATAGATCCCTGCGCTGTACAACGACGTTACGCCGGCGGCGGTCATCGCGAAAGTGGAATGTCCGCCCTGCAGCGTGTATCGAAAGCTGCCGTTTGCGTTTTGGCTTTTCCGGACGTAATCGATACATTTCTCGCGCGTTTCATCCGGTACGTGGACTCCCGCGTCTCGAGCGGCTCGCAAGCCCATGATCTGGCAAACGGTAATTGACAGATCGGCGTCCTGTTTGACCGGTTGGTAACGCCATCCGCCCGCATTGTTTTGCGTCTGTACAGTCAGCTTAACCGCGCGTCGCAATTTCTTCCCGATCTCGGTCTTTCGAGTCATCCCATAGGCTTCCGCCAGAAACAGCATCGCGAATCCATGACCGTACATGTTTTCATTTACCGCGTTGTCCACTCGAGCGATATAACCCGATGATCGAACGTTCCGCAGAATGAACTCAACACATCGTTCGACGTGCCCGCCGTATTTGCCTTCCGCCGGCGAGCTTCCGCCACACATCATGGCCAGCCCGCTTAACGAGCATGTCGCAACGCCGGCCGCGTAGCCGCTGGTACCAAACGCACCTCGATTGTGACCCGATTTCACTTGCCGACGCGCCAGATGGGAAAGTCCTCGGTCGATCGCTCTTTGGGTTTTGCCGTCGATCAATTGAGCAGGGGATTTTTCATTCGAAGTCGGCGTTTCCGCCCAACTGCGAGCTGACATGGCTAAAGCCGATGCCCCGGCCGCCGTCGTAGCGGTTCGGTTCAAAAACTGGCGGCGATTTAACGAAGAATCGCCATTCTTAGATTTGTGGGTCATTCGAGATGTCCTGTCGACCGGCGGTTTACAACATCTAATGATTGGACGTCGTCTGTGGCGACAAAGTTCTTTCAGCACTCAACCACTACCAACTATACCTTATCGATGATAAGGTTTGACGTCAAAACGAAGTTGGCGTAAATCCCGCAAAAGCAACGTGATTTTACACGAATTCGGGACGATTGACTGACAGAATTGTTGGTCGATAAACTCTGGTCAAAGGAATGTTGTTGCTCAAGCTGCTTTATTGCGACATGTTTTTCAAGGATGCATTTTCTATGTCAGTTTCTGCTACCAGTATCGACCAGTTGTCCATCAATACGATTCGAACACTTTCGATGGATGCTGTTCAGCAAGCCAATAGTGGTCATCCGGGAACGCCGATGGCGCTCGCCCCCGTTGCGTATTGTCTGTGGAACCATCTGCTTCGATTCGATCCGAGTCATCCAACGTGGCAAGCGCGAGATCGTTTCGTATTATCGTGCGGGCACGCTTCGATGTTGCTGTATTCCGTACTCCATTTATCGGGAGTTCAGAAGGTCGATGCCGACAGCCAGCCAACAGGCGACCTCGCCATTTCATTAGACGACATCAGAAACTTTCGGCAGCTACACAGTCCTTGCGCTGGGCACCCCGAATTCGGTGTAGCCTGCGGGATTGAAACGACAACCGGCCCGTTAGGCCAGGGTGTAGCCAACAGTGTGGGCATGGCAAATTCCGCCAACTGGTTTGCGGCTCGATATAATCGACCTGGCTTGGATTTATTCGGCTTTGATGTGTTTGCGTTGTGTAGCGATGGCGATTTGATGGAGGGCGTGGGTCGTGAGGCCGCGTCGCTTGCGGGCCATTTGAAACTGTCGAATCTTTGCTGGATCTACGACGATAATAACATCACGATTGACGGATCAACCGAGTTGTCGTTTTCAGATGACGTTGGCGCCTGCTTTGAATCGCTTGGATGGAACGTTATTGCCATCGACGACGCAAACGATGTTGACTTGATAACGGCGGCGCTCGATTCCTTTAATCAAACCAAAGATCGACCGACCCTGATCATCGTACCGTCGGTGATTGGATATGGCGCACCCAACAAACAAAACACAGCTGCGGCACACGGCGCACCGTTGGGCGAGGATGAAATCAAACTGGCAAAACAATCCTTCGGATGGCCGGCCGACCAGAAATTTTTGGTGCCCGACGACGTGAAGTCCCATTTTGCGGAAAACCTGGGCCGGCGCGGTGGCGAACTTTTCGGCGACTGGGCGCACGGATGGGGAGAATACCAACAACGATTTCCAATGGAAGCCGCCGAATTGAAACTGATTTGGACCGGCGGGCTACCAGCTGATTGGGATTCGGATATTCCCGAATTCTCGGCGGCTGACAAGCCATTGGCGACTCGCTCTTCATCGGGCAAAGTATTGAATGCGATTGCCGGCAGAGTTCCCTGGTTTATGGGTGGCTCAGCAGACTTGGCGGGATCCAATAAATCCACGATCAACGACAGTGGTGATTTTTGTTCAACAAACTACGAGGCCAGAAATCTCAATTTCGGTATCCGTGAGCATGTCATGGCGGCAGTCTGCAACGGAATGGCATTGTGTGGAATTCGCAGCTACGCCGCCACGTTTTTTGTGTTTACCGACTATATGCGGCCGGCGATGCGGCTAAGTAGTTTGATGAAACAAGACGTGCTGTACGTTTTGACACACGACTCGATTGGGCTGGGCGAAGACGGTCCGACGCATCAGCCGATCGAGCACTTGGCCGCCTGTCGTGCCATTCCTGGTCTGATTGTGATCCGGCCCGCAGACGCCAACGAAGTCGCCTACGCTTATCGCGCCGCTCTCAACGTTAAAGGCCAGCCGACTGCGTTGATCCTATCGAGACAAAACTTGCCCACGCTCGATCGGTCCCAGTTGGGTGGTGCGGAGGGAACTTTGCGCGGCGGGTACGTATTGCGCGATGCGGACAATCCTCAATTGATCTTGATAGGCACCGGCAGCGAGCTGCAACTGTGCCTGGACGCGGCAGATCATCTAGCTTCCAACAGCATACAGGTTCGAGTTGTCAGCATGCCGAGTTTTGAATTATTCGAGAAACAGGATGCCGAATACCGTGAATCCGTGTTACCGGGTCACATCAATAAACGGATCGCGGTCGAAGCTGGAATTCGGCAAGGCTGGGATAGGTACATCGGTACGGATGGCATTTTTATTGGCATGGAAAGTTTTGGAGCTTCTGCGCCATTTGAAGATTTATACCATCATTTCGGATTAACGTCAGACAAGATTATTGAAGCGGCAAGGCACGTCAGTTAGCCAAGCTCGGCTTAGTGACGCCACACATTTATTTGAGAAATTTTTGCCGCTGCTTTGGCTCCAGTTTTTCGATGGCGTACCGCAGCATAGTGCGTGGCATTTGTTTGTGATGCCGGTTCAGAAATCGTAACAGTACCGTCTCGTCCTGTTTCCCAACTTCCCGCAGCATCCAGCCAACGGCTTTGTGAATTAGATCATGCGGGTGGTTCAATAGTTTCTTGGACAGGCGAATCGTTTCGTTGAGTTCGCCGTTTTTGATAAACCAATACGTGGCGACGACGGCAATGCGTTGTTG
>CAJHZH010000563.1_pt1 | contig 14162 bp, 9 predicted proteins | sample 9198951 | NCBI WGS metagenome assembly CAJHZH01 (sample SAMEA7708381, study PRJEB35096) | sediment metagenome | biome: marine neritic benthic zone biome [ENVO:01000025]; feature: sediment [ENVO:00002007]; material: shallow marine sediment [ENVO:03000034] sea grass bed [ENVO_01000059] ...
CATCGACGGAACCACACTTGCATTTTCAAGTGCAAAACCAAAAGGATTTTTTTGCGGCGCACGGTATACCGATCCTATTCCGCAATTATGTAGAGATCTCGGCTAAAGAAGAAAAATCAATTGATCAAGGATACATCCAAAGAGGGAGCAGGGTTCGAAATTTTGAATCAACTGTTGTAGCGAACAAAAAGTGAGGTTGGTCCAATGAAATGAATTTGATTGGTTCGATACAGTTTGAAGCAAATCATTAGATGTTTGATTGCGGTTGATATGGTGGGGTAAAAAATGATGAGCAAAAAGCCGAACTTGCACTTTATTGCATTGATTGCCACGTACATCTTGACCGCCCCGACATTTGCACGTGCGCAAGATGAACAAGCGCGCGATACAAGCGGGCGTCAATCCAACTGGATAAACGAAGTCGAACCGGGAATTCGCGTAATCGGCAACGTCGACCCAATCGTGGCGGTAGGGCAGGGTCACGCATTTGTTACGGGCGACGCGAACTGGCTGATTATCGGTTCGCTAAAAAACGAACTTTTGATCTGGGACCTGGAACAACAGGCAATTCGAGACCGAATCGATCTTGGAAGGTTACACAGCGTTTGGGGGATGAGTTTTACTCCCGATCGAAAACAACTCGTCGTTACGTCATCCTACGGCCACTATAAACTTCTTTTCCTAGATGCCGATACATTTGAAATCGATCGAGAAATTGATCTTCGTCCGTCAGAAGATACGGGCGATTTTGACAGCTTGAAGCAATATGAATCTCGGTTCATCAACGAGGTTGTTTTCTCCCCGGACGGCAATCGATTTGCCTACCACGATTCGCAAAACTTTTGCGTGCATAAGGTCAGCGACGGCGAACTGGTTTACCGTTCAAAAAAACAAAATGACTTTGCCTCCGTTGCATTTTCTCACGATGGTAGCCAACTGTACGTTTATGGCACAGGAATTAAGACACTGGATATCGAGTCCGGAGAGGTTGCGTCGGGATCACCCTTTGGCAAAGCAAGTCTTTATTCCCACCTCCAAAAACATCCGACACGCAACTTATGGGCCTGCGCGAGTAGTAACTATTTCGCGCTATTTGATCTCGACAAAAACATTCAACTCGATCTGGAAAAATTTCGCGGATCCCGATCACAGTTTTCCCGCGATGGTTCGAAGCTCGCCGTTTACTGTTTGACCGATGATGCAAGTAAAGCGTCGATGCGCGTGCTCGACGGTGACAGCGGCAAGCTGATCAAAAAATTCGACAAAGTAAATCCAAACGTGCACCTATTCGAATTCTCGCGAGACGGCCGCAAGATTTTTATGATGGCCCGCGGCGCGCCGGGAGTCGCGGAGTTGGACCTCGACCGGTCGGAAGAAGTCGCAGCGTCGCGCAAACCGTTTAGCGGGTTGGCAATGGACATTTGCATCAGCCCCGATTCATCCAAATTTGCCTCGGTTGCCACCGATGGCGCCGTGCGAATTTTGGACATCCGCAACGGCGATATCGAGCATTCCGCGCCGGTCGGCAATTCCAATCTCATCCGTTATTCACACGACGGAGATCGAGTTCTGATGGCGAGAAAAAACATGGTTCCCGCATACGTACTGGAAATGCAAACCGATTCCGGCGAGACGCGGAGGCGGTTTCGCATTGGCAGCTCAATAATCGGACATAGTGTCAGCATCGTTGAAGAGTTCCGAAAACGAATGATCCCAGCGGACCGATACGAACCGTTACGCCAATCGTACTCGCTGAGTCTTCCGGGCGATGTACGCTATTCGCGAGACGGTAACGAGATTCTGGTTGCGCTGGGCGTTGACAAGAAAGGATTCAAATTTCAGTGTTATGACCAGCAGTCCGGCAAGCTGACCTCGAACTTCGATTTCGACACGTTTACCAATCGAGGGTTCAGTCAGGCGCAGGCCATTTCGCCGGGCGGCAAACGAGTCGCCGTTGCAGTCGGCAATTGCGTTAAGGTTTTTGCTACCGAGACCGGTGAATTGTTGTTTGAACTGCCCATCGGATACGCGCAGCGATTGGCGTTTTCGCGCGACTCCAAGTTTTTGGCCGCATCGTCGGAAGAGAAAACCGAGGTGTGGCAGCTGGATACAGAGGAGTCTGTACTGGAGTTACCAAGCTTTTGCCCCACCGTTTCGTTTTCCTCTAAATCCAATCGATTACTACTCGCGCCACTTAGTTGCGACGAGCCGGTACAAGTCTTCGATACCGAGACGTGGGAGCCGATCGTCGAGCGCACCATACAATCCGTCGATCGCATTTGCGGCGCGATTTCACCCAACGGCCGCAAGCTCGTATTTGGGCTCGCCGACATGCGGTACGAGATCTGGGATTCAGCTGAACTGGAAAACGCCAAATAGACTAATCCGATCCTCGTCCGATATTTCCACAGGAACACCTATCCTGCTGGACGCAAACATCGAACCAAAAGAATACAAACACAAGGGGCCGCGGGGCTCAACAACGTATTTAGCTAATCCAAGTGGACAATGGTCAGATTGCGAAGACACAACGTTCGGAATGGAGCGTCGTTGCGCGGACAACTATCAAACCCTTTGGGCCATCTAGTCTCTGGCGAAAGCCGTGGCTTCTAGACATACCTGGCAGAATGATGCGGTCAGAATGATTTCCGTCTGACATAATTCTGCCCGGATCGTTCTGCCAACACCGTATTCATTGCTCTGTCGAAAGCCGTGGCTTGCAGACATACCTGGCAGAATGATGCGGTCAGAATGATTTCCGTCTGACATAATCCTGCCCAGATCGTTCTGCCAACACCGTATTCATTGCTCTGTCGAAAGCCGTGGCTTGCAGACAAACCTGGCAGAATGATGCGGTCAGAATGATTTCCGTCTGACATAATCCTGCCCGGATCATTCTGCCAACACTGTCTTAATTTGCTCGCGAAACTGTATTTCGGCGAGGTCGACCGATTCTCCTGCCAGGGATATTCTTGTTGTTGACGAATTTGACGAGTGGCTTTGCGTAGCCTCGCAATTTGGCGAAATCGACATGTTTGCTGTGTTGGGTTTCCGTCCGACTAGGGGCGCAAAAACCGTCGATAAGCTAACAACAAATGTATGGCCGTCCCCACCTGTTTTGTTGCACCCTCGACTGGTCGATCTAAACTGGCGAAATAGCATCCACCTTAGATGAACAAACTAGCAAGGCACCTCTTATGAAGTCTCTACGTCAGCTGTGGTTTGCGCCTGTCGCGTGGTTCGTTGTTGCATTGGGATCAACTCAGCTGTCAGCGCAATTAACAGAAACCGAGCGACAGGTCGTCGACAAGTTGATCGGTATCGTCGATACCGAAATCAACGCCCCGGCAGTGTTTCAACCCGTTAATTCTCAGCTGATTCGGTCGCGCTGTCTGTGGCTGTTTCGAACCTTGGATCGGCTGGAAGAATACATAGACGAAAATCCAAATCTGAGACAAGTGCCAATCTGGAAAACCAAACTTCGGCTGTCCGAAATCCGGAGGGAGCTGGCGGAGAGTTTACCGAACACTCGATGGCTGAAACAAATACGTGACGAAGATTTATTCGTTAACATTCCGATTGTTGACGATGAAGGTCAACCTCTCGACATCAACAGCCTTAAGGACTTGGAAAATGCAATACTGAACGGCCAATTCGATAAATTCGCCGACGATCCAAATCACCTTGGTTACCACATCGTTGCATCGTTTAGCCGCGCATTGTATCGATACTCAGAAGTGCTCGACGATGATCTCAATCGATCAGATGCCCAGGACCGATTGATCGATCGCCTGAAAGAACTGAAATATTGGCTGACAACCTACCGTGACGAGCATGACGAGGACGTGAGGAAAAAGAATATTAAGGCGGTTCATTCAGTGATCGGCGATTTGGAAACGTGCGGCCAAGTGCCAGATCTCACCGAGACTATCGGCGACCACTATTTACGCGAACAAGTTCGAGTATTTGTATCAAGCCGTATTTTGACTTATGTGGCCGGTCTGTTTCCGATTCCATCACAACCGGTCGATCGATGTGAAGACGGAACGCTCGTCCAAGGCACCGCAACGCCGCTCGGCCATTTGCGGATTGTCGGCGTTGAGCACGACCGGATTGGTGTCCTGGAAGCCCGCTATGATGACCCAATCGGATTTGAGGGCATGGCCTACCGCCGCAGGGTCCAACTTGGGGTTTCGGCATGCCTTGATGCGTCTTTTTCTAAACGATTTTTTGCGGTTCACGGAGCCCCGGATTCCGCTCCGGCCGAATCGAATATTCGAATTCTGACCACAGACTCGTCCAAAGGAAGGATCATCGACCGGATCGTCGATCGGTCGGTTCGGCGTAACTTCGACGGCCAGCAGATCTCAAACCAGTTGGAAGATGACATCGATGACATGGTAACCAAAACGGCAAATACGCTTAATCCGCAGCTGGCCAAAAACCTCAAACGGTTCTTGCGGGAGCGCGGTTCCAACATCACGCGTGTCAGAGCTTACCGTTCCGGGAAAAACGGAATTCAGGCTACGTTGCTGAGTGCACTTGGCGGCTTTCAGAATCCGGTTCCAGAACCTCCGCATTATTTTGGAGTTAATTCAAACGATGTCGACTTTGCGGTCTGCATTCGTCGAGGCCTGTTCTCGGATTTATTGAGCGAAATCTCAATGTCCGATCGCGGAAATGTGATCGGCACGTTGCGCAATTTCGTCGAACGGGTAAAAATGCAAGCAGGCCTTAGCGATGATCCGTTACAGATATGGTTTCCGCTGACAACGCCGGCAATCAGTTTGTCAGAGCAGCAAGTCAGGTTTGAGTTTCTCGCCGCTGATAGTAAGTCGCCCGCCGAAGGTTACCTGGCCACCGTTGAAATACAATATGATCGATCGGAACAAGGGTTAGCCCTAAGCGCCAACGTCAGTGTTCCGAACAACGATGCGCTGGAAGAACGCATTCAAAAGTTGTTTGATCAGTTTTCAGAGTTGCGGCAGATTGGATTGCTTCAGATATCCGCGGACAAAGTTCAGCCATGGATCAATAAAATTAAGCGACTGGACTTGCAGAGAAACAAAAACGGCTATTTCACGCTGTCGGGTGCGTTGGACTTGAATAATTAAGCGAACCGCCCGCCCACAAGCGCGTCCGCGGAGCGGTCTCGGCGGCATGGTCGTCCGCTTGGCCCATTGGGATCATTTAGGACCTGTCTTTCGCAGCGTTTCGACAAACTTAGACAAGGAGACGTTGACGCTCGCCAACCAAACTCAAAAAGCAATCAAATTTGTCGAGCGCTTTTCGAAGACCACATGTGACAAAAAAAACTAAGAACGGCCAATTTATTACCAATTAATATATGAAGAATCAAATAAAGTTAATGTTGACAAGCGCTAACTCAGCCGTAGAACAGTTACCATGTATAAGTGATAGGCGGTCCCGAACCACTAGTAAATTGGCTGTTCGTAGACGGGAGCAAGCGATGACCGCACGGCCGACGGCCGAGAAAAATATTCCGAACACGACTACGAGTTTTGCGAAGATTATCCGGATCTCGATTGCCGTAAAGACGCCACCAAAACGGCCTGCAAAACGTGGGATGCCATGTCGCATTGGACCCTTGGCAATCCACCCAAGTGCATTTTAAAGTTGTGTACGGGCGAAATCGAAGTAAACGATTGCACGACAATCTATCCTTAGTTTTTTTCTAGGCCAAGGTCAGTGGTCGCTAGACGGCGATTATTAGCTTTACTGCTGGTCTGTTGCGGACTCGATCACATCGATGTCTGTCGGCAAGAGGCGCTCGCGCAGCAAAGTGAACCGAACGACGACCAAGTAGCGTTGGTATTAGACTCTATCGATGCCGGCATCGCCCAATGGAAATCTGAGACCTCGTTTTATGGAACGTTTGAGTATCGAGAGGGCATCGCCGACTCCAAAGAACAGGCGGTTGTGGGAGAATTCGTCGATCCCGAAACAGGCAAGCCTTCGAAAGGCGCAAGAGCGACCGGATCCATCGTCAAGATGGGAAACCGTTTTCGCTATACCTTAAGTATCTCCGGTTCTCATAACTATAACCGAAAATCACAAACGGTAACTTGGCGGTCGTTCGACCTATTCGCAGGTAACGGTATTGAAATGATATACCGACCCGTTGAAAAAAACTCACGTGACGACACCATCGGAGGCTCGGCGTCGTTTACGAGTAACTCCAAGAATGATAAGGGAGAAATTACCAAATACGGTAGGGTATCGAGCAATCCATTTTTCGTCGGCGGTGGAAGTCGAGGCAATATTTTTGCGGAACTGAAAGAGCAACGATACGATTTTTCAGTAACCCGGCTAGACAATGAACGTCTCGTGGTAACTGCAAAACCGCAACAGGCTGGGGATCCGATCGAAATTCGGTTTTGGATGGGAAGTCGGTTTCCGCTTCTGGAGGACTGGAAGGTGGGCGATGGCATGCACGTTCAAAGCATTTCGGAGTTCTGTGACGTTGGAAATGGATGTCACGTTGGCAGTCAATTCATTGAAGTCGGTGGTCCACTAAACGCTTCGAAACTCAAACGAAAGGTCTGGCTTGGAAGGATCTGGGAGTCGGTGGATTTGGGGAGACGAGCGCCGGTGCGAGCGGATTTCGAGATAGCGTTTCCGGCCTCGACCAAGATTAGAGGACTAACGGTTATGGGGAGTCTCGGCAGCGTGAACCTTCTGGATATTCAAAGTTCAGATTTGCAGCGCCGTCCCCAATTGGATGCGAACGATCAATACGACGACAACCTTGTTTCGCGCGAACAACGCCAAAGCGTTCGCAGGACTTTTTTGGCGTCTCCGATTTGGTGGTCGATTGTAACCATTGCTCTGGGTGTTTTTCTGTTCGCTTTGTCGATGCGAATCAGGAACTCAAAATCAAACTAAACATTTAACATCGACATTTCAATGCGAATAACAGCGCTGATCGTGATCCTATTCGTCGGCTGCAAAGATCAACATCAAGTTGATTATCAGCATTCGTTTGGACAAGTATTTATTGAACAAATGGAAATCAAGGATTGGACGCTGAACCACGACTTCAAAGTTACGAACTCGACAAGTGAGATTATGGAATTGGAGGTCGAATCTACGACGTGTGGCTGTGCCTCATGCGAGATTCTGAATACCAGACTGAATCCGGGTGAGACAACGTCCGTCATACCGAAGATCGATTTGTCGTTCGAGCGTCGCGGCAGATCAGAATCGGTGGTTCTCAGTACCGGGTCGTCTGCGGCGCCAAAGCTGAGTTTCACGTTGGAGGCGGAAGTATTTCCCCGTGTCACAATTCATCCGTATCAACGAGATATTTTCATCAGTTGCGATAACGACGGTTCGGAGTCCATAAACTTGTTAGTGATTGGGTATGAGCCTATAGCTTTTCAGGAAATCAATGAATTATTGATTGAATCTCCAAATGTGCTGTTAATTGAGAAAGAGCGTTCCACCGTCGACGAGTTTCCTGGCATTCGGCGGATCACTGTACCGGTGAGAATTAACATGGCACCCCATGTATCCATTGGCCCCGGTGATAAAGTCGGCGGCAAGGTGTTATTCAAGTTAGGCCGATACGCCGTCTCAACTAATGTTGTTTTTTTGAAAGACAAGCTGTTTATTGCAAGTCCTGAAAAGTTGTTCGTAAACGCACGATCTTCCGAAAACAGTAGTGAAGTTAGAATTACCAGTCGCGTTCCGTTCTCTATTCGAGATGTTAATTTTGATAATCCGCTGCTAGATGTCGAAACAACACAAGTCAATAAAAATTTGGTGATCGCAAAGCTGCGATTCAATCGAAATGGTCGGTTGCATACCAGCGCGAGGTCGGTGATTTCATTCGCAACCGATAATCCCCTGCAACGCTTGCGAAAAGATCAAGTGGGAATCGATGGATAGCAACTACCGATGGATTATTCCTACGCCCGCTTTGTTACGGATAAAGTCGGGCAAAGTAGTGGGCGTTGCCATTGATTCAGAGTCCTTCAATCGAATGTTGGATTCCCTGGAGCTTTGAATTGTGCAGATCAACGGTCGGCAAAGCACGTTGTTACGTCGGAGCTGGAACATGAATCACCCAATCACGCTGATTTCAATTCTCATGTTGGCTGTTGCCTTCGTCGTCCAGCGCACGAGCGGCCAGGACGCAAATGCGAACAACGACCGACCTGTTGACTCATTGGAATATTCTTTTGTGATTGGATATGACGGAGTCTTACAGGTGAGAGCGGGCATCGAAAGGAGGCGGCGCCCGAACAAAGAATTCGGCTTCCTCAAAAGCGCAAAAGTTGTGGACGAACTTGAACTATCGCGACATCAGACGCAAGAGCTTTCCTTATTGCTGGATCGAATCGAAAGGGACATTGTCAAATTCAAGCCAAAAGTTTCGCCAAATGGCGAATTGATCAAGGTCGAGAAATCCGAGTTTGTCAAATGGCAAAAGGAAATGCAAAGTGAGCTTGACGATGTTCTGTTGCCGCACCAATGGAAGCGGCTTGCTCAGATAGAATGCCGGTTCCGAATTCGTCGAAACGGCCTTGTGACGTCATTGATCAGCGGCGTGCTCGCCAAAGAACTGAATCTTAGTCCCGACCAACGGCGTGAGGTGTTGTCCAATCTCGCTAGTGCGCGCGAGAGAGTAGTCCGGGCAAGCGCGGAGGCAAAGCAGACCGCAATCGACGAACTATTAGCCGTCCTTAGTAATAGCCAGCGAAAAGAACTTTCCGAAAAACTCGGGGCTTTTCTTGATCCGACGAGAATTAACTTCGAAGTCCTTGTATGGCAGTTGAATTCCGAGGAATCATTTTTATCCAAATCGTTTGCCAGTGGTTCGTTTGCCGGGCTACGCGAACCGAATTCTTTTGAAATCGATATAGATGGAACGCTAAAACTCGGCAATCATTTAGCACCCGAGAAAGTACCCGTATTCGACTATGTTTTGGAATTACTTAACCAAAAAGCCATGGTTCATGCGTTGGCGCTGGTGGAGGAACAACGACGCAATTTGAATTTCCTGGAAGGACAAGCAAGGCAAACTCACAATGAACTAGACTATAAATTGCAGTTAAAAATAGAATCCGGCAAAGCAACCAGGTCGGCGGTCAACGAACTGCGTAAGAAAAAAAGGGAACTGCAAAAATCAATCGAGGGCCAAATTGAGGATATTTTGTTACCTCATCAATACGAAATGCTCGAGCGTTTCATCGAGAATATAAGCATTTCTCGACGAGGATTGCTCGTGTCTCTGGTAAATGGCAGCTTGGGATCACAATTGAAAGTTTCGCGCGAGCAAAAAGAACGGTTAATCAAGACGGCAAATAAAGTCCGCACCGGCCTGATTTCAAAGTCGCTTGAACTAGAAGAAGAAATCTATAAGGCTTTGTCCTCGTCGTTGCAGCCACAGAAGAAAAAAAGATTGAGTACCATTCTGGGACCGGCAATCAAACACTCGTATGCGATGGTTGATTTGTTAGCTGCCCGATTACCGCGACAGCGCTCGACTTCAAACAGCGGCAAATAAATCCGTTCCGGCTGACCGCGAAGAGGCAGGTGAACCTAGAGTGACCAAATTAGTACTCCAGAGTAATCAAATTTGGTGTTGACGAAAAAAGTTAGTGGGCTAGATTGCTCAGATCATGAATGTTACTCGTTCCAACCACCGATTTTCGACACAATGCCGGGCGGCCGAATTGCCCCCAAGCTGTGGTCAAAATGGCGCGCGCAGTTTGTGGTGCCTCGGCTCTTGGCGTTCGCTGCTATATTTAATTAAGTCGATTCATCAGGCCAGTACGTCCGATTGCGAGGGTACCGGGTAACGAAAATTCATTTGTTGTTGAAATTCCTTGCCCGCACTCACGTGAGTGCGGGTTTTTTGTTGGTTTTTTTGCTGAAAGGCGCGCTGAGCCAATGCACTACCTGTTGGAGTTTTTGACCGTTTCGCTGATTCTGTTCTCGGTGATCGATATCGTCGGTTCGCTACCAATCGTTGTCGATTTGAAGAACCGCGCCGGTCAATTGAAAACGCGTCAAGCGACGTTATCGGCCGGCTTGTTGATGGTTGTGTTTTTGTTTGCAGGGGAGGGCATTTTGCATTTGTTCGGCACCGACGTCGCCTCATTTGCAATTGCCGGCGCGCTAGTGATATTGGCGATGGGCGTGGAAATGATTCTCGATATTCACCTGTTCAAACAACGACCGGACGAAACCAGCACGGCATCGATCGTGCCTTTGGCGTTCCCATTGATCGCGGGCGCCGGAACGTTGTCGACGATCTTGACACTAAAAACCGCTTACTCCCAGTGGAGCATCCTGGCGGCAATCGTAATCAACTTGGCGATTGTGTTCGGCGTATTGCAGTCCTCCAATTGGATAGAGCAGCGGCTCGGGCGTAACGGCCTTTCGGTGTTGAGAAAAGTATTTGGAATCTTGTTGTTGTCGATTGCAGTCAAGCTGATCCGCAGCCATCTGGCAGGATAATAAAAAAGAACCCCCCTAGCCCCCCTTTGGAAAAGGGGGGGATGACACGGGTATAAACGTCTTGCTTAGCAGGGTGGAATTACCGCAGTCGTTTCACAGTGGAGATCGTGATACAATTTTTTTGTAGCTAGATCACGTCCAAAATTAGTCGGTTCGTTTCGGCGACAACCGTCACCGTCCGCTTTAGGCGGACTTCATCTCCCAGCTGGGCGAGGTGGAGTTGATTTCGAATGCGCTAGTGCAGCGTCAACATTAAAATTTAGGGTAGTGGACGAGGTCACGAGTCCTTTCGTGCCAGAAATCGCTGGGACTCGTAGCCTCGTCCACTACCATCAATCCTAAAATCAAAGTTTGACAAACCACTAGTTACATTCTTGTATTACTTTACTATTGCACTACGCGGTAGTCGTCCGCCAGTCTCGCGGGGATGTCTCCGCCGCGAATACGGAGTTACGTCTCCTTAATTATGTTAAACGACAGCGAAATCCGGCTCCGATCGATTCTGGAAACTGCCACGGAAGGCATCATTACGATCGATGAGGGCGGAATCATCTCGTGTTTCAATTCCGCGGCCGAACGTTTGTTCGGGTACGACGCCGATGAAGTGATTGGAAAGAACGTCAATCTTCTCATGCCGTCGCCGCACAAAGGACAACACGATAGATTTCTCGGGTCGTACCTGAAAACCGGCGATAAAAAGGTGATCGACATTGGTCGAGAATTTGTCGGTCGACGAAAAGACGGTGGCACCTTTCCCATGCAACTTTCCGTAGGCGAATTCCGCATCAATAACCATCGCTATTTCACAGGTATTATTCGGGATATCAGCGAAGAGAAGCGTATTCAACAATCACTCGTCCGCAGCGAAGCGAAGATGCGTGCCATTTTCGATACGACAGTCGAAGGCATCCTCACGATTGACAAGCAAGGTACCGTAAAATCGCTCAACCCGGCGGCCATAAACATGTTTGGATATGACGCCGAAGAGGTACTTGGCCAGAATGTGAAGATGTTGGCACCACCTCCGTTTCGAGACGAACACGATTCGTACCTGATGAGTTACCTGAAAACCGGCGAAAAAAAGATCATCGGCATTGGACGCGAAGTGCTCGGCCGTCGCAAAGACGGCACGACCTTTCCGATGTATTTGTCGGTCGGTGAAATGTGGGTTGGTGGCCAACAGTATTTCACCGGCGTTGTCCGCGATCTGACCGAGGAAAAACGCGCGCAACAGCGCGGAGCCGAGTACGGTCGTATTCTCGAAAATTCATTAAACGAGATCTTTGTGTTTGAAGCCGAATCATTGCGGTTTATTCAGGTCAACAAAGGCGCTCGCGAGAATCTCGGTTACACGTCCGATGAACTGCATTCGTTGACACCGCTGGACCTGAAACCGGAATTTACACGTGAAGCGTTTACGAAACTCATCGAGCCGCTGCGTAACGGTGAAAGTGAACAAATCGTATTTCAGACCGTTCATCGGCGGAAAGACGGCACTACATATCCCGTCGAAGTTCATCTGCAACTTACGTTGCACGACTCAAAACCAACCTTTGTGGCGATCATCCTCGACACGACCGACCGGAAAGATGCGGAACTGAAGTTACTGCAAGCCGAGCGTTTGGCGGCCATCGGCGAAGTCGTTTCAGGTGTCGCACACGAAAGTCGCAATGCATTGCAACGAATCCAATCAAACGTAGCACTGGCGGAAATGGACGCCGATGGGAACCCGGAATTGCGCGATCAATTGGGAAAAATCAGTCGCGCAGCCGACGATTTGGATTCACTGCTTGAAGAAGTCCGAGATTATGCAGCGCCAATTATTCTGGATCGCCGAATCACGTGTGTCGCCAGAGTATGGAAAAGTGCCTGGAGTAACCTTGCGGCGATGCGCCACGGTCGGGATGTGATAATGGAGGAAAATATCGCAAACGTCGCAACCGAATGCGACATCGATGCGTTCCGAATGGAACAGGTTTTCCGAAATCTGTTCGAAAACTCGCTTGGCGCTAGTAGCGATCCAATCGTGATCACGGTGACTTGTTCTATCGACCAGGCCAGGGGCGTGCTCCGGATTCACGTTCAAGACAATGGTCCTGGGCTCAATAACGAGCAACGATCGAACGTATTTGATGCTTTCTACACAACCAAGAAGCGCGGGACGGGGCTGGGCATGGCGATCTCAAAACGCATCGTGGAAACTCATGGTGGTAACATTTTCGTGGGAAGTGCCAAAAGCGGCGCCGAGTTCGTGATCGAGTTGCCTCAATTCCGTAATCTACCGAGTCAGCAAACCCAACTGGACTCCCAACCTGCCTCGAATCGAACTGATTGATTCATTTCCGCCTTGCCTGGTGCTGCATTTTGACATTGGATCTTCAGTAAAGCAGGGATTATGATCATGCAATTGTAAATCGCCATCTGCATTTCTTTATCAGACTTTAATTCACATGATCGGATCTTCTTTTTTTGAACAACCGGCACGGTCGATTTTACACCCGACCGACTTCTCGGAGGCCAGTGAACTGGCGTTTGCCCACGCCCTGGCGGTTGCCGTCACGAATCAGGCTAGCTTAACAATCATGCACGTAACCGACGACGAGCATGGTGTATCCTGGGAAAATTACCCCTCGGTGCGGCGCACACTGGAACGCTGGGGTTATCTCGAGCCCGGATCGTCGCGGCGGGATATCGCGGAAAAACTAGGTGTTGAAATCGAGAAAGTCTATGGAGTCGATACCGACGTTTCGCGCTCCATCCTGGATTACCTCGAACACCATTTTTTTGATTTGATCATCCTGGCAACCGAAGAAGAAGCAGGACTTCCCAACTGGTTACGTACCCATGTCGCTGTTCCGGTTTCCGAGAAATCCAAGCTGCCGACATTGTTCGTAAGAAATGGAGCCAGGGGATGTGTTTCTCCAGAAACAGGGGTCGCAAATTTGGATCAAGTGTTGATCCCTGTCGATCACCGGCCGGACTCATCTCCCGCCATGGAAAGAATCGTTTGGACCATGGACAAAGTCGGCGGCGAGGGGGCCAACGTTACCTTGCTGCATGTCGGACCGGAAAAACGATTCCCTAAACTCGATATACCCGATTACGGCGCTTTCAACTGGAACGAAATTTCCAGCAGTGGTAACCCGGCGACGACCATCGTCGAGGTTGCCAACGAAATCTCGGCCGACCTGATCGTGATGGTTACCGAGGGCAGGCAAGGGCTGGTTGACGTCCTTCGCGGCAGCACTACGCAACAGGTGCTTCGGCAATCCCCTTGCCCGTTATTTACGATCCCATCTGCATGAACAAGGTTCCACGTCGCGAGTTCCACGCATCTCTGGCATATGGCAAAACTCGCCATAAAAACTGGGCTGTGCAGATAAAGCCAGACATTTTTGCATCTTGAAGATTATTGGAACATTCGACGGTAGCGTGCAACCGTTTGTCGTTGATACCGACACAATCGTTGGTGACTTTGCTGTGGCGCACAACCCCGTCATTCAGTGCATCGAAGAGGGGACGATGGTTAAGTTCCATGGCGCTGCGACAGAGTCCGGAATTCGCATCAGGTCGCAGCTGATTTTCAACGAGATAACCGACGTGAGCACAATTCCAGTTAAAGGCAATCGGGAAAATGGAATAACGCTTCAGGTGCCGACGTGCAAATTCAGGCA
>CAJHZH010000600.1_pt1 | contig 14063 bp, 12 predicted proteins | sample 9198951 | NCBI WGS metagenome assembly CAJHZH01 (sample SAMEA7708381, study PRJEB35096) | sediment metagenome | biome: marine neritic benthic zone biome [ENVO:01000025]; feature: sediment [ENVO:00002007]; material: shallow marine sediment [ENVO:03000034] sea grass bed [ENVO_01000059] ...
AATTCTTGCTGAACAGAGTGGGAGAAATTAGAGAGTTAACAATCAAAATTGGGTCGGTCACGGAGCCGTCGTGGAAACTTAAATTAAAAATTGATAGAAAAGAAAAAAAAAAAAAACGAGTCGATGATTGGTTGGACTAGTGGCCCAAAGGCTGACCACACAGCAGTCAGCGGGATTCTCAATCCAATTGTCCAACGTTGTCGCCCTTGGGATAGTAATCCGCCCGGAAACGCTTGGTGGCGAGCCGAGGCGCTAAAATGCCTGTCCTTTCTCGTCCTAAATGCCTGTCCCTTTCTCTGCCCCTTTCTCTGTCACCGAGTACTTTGAATAGTTGTTCAGCCCTATGGCAGACGGTTTGATGGCCTGGCGGTCGAACCGATTTCTCTCCGTAAATGTTGGTCATTTGGAATTGTCGACCTAACAGATTGACTTAGCGATTCTGACGAATTAGACTGATTTTGTGAAACCGGTTTCTTTGAGTTTTAAGCTTGTTTTCGTCGATTTTTTTGGAATCCATTGGCGAATCTTGTTCGAATCCAGATTATTTACGGCCGATTTCAGGATTTTTGTGGAACCGGTTTCATGACTAGCGGCCGTGATTGTTTTTGAAGCCCGGGGTACGGATTTTTGAGCAGTTCCGTTTTCAATCGTCTTGAACATGACGACGATGGCTCACAAATAAACGTTCCGCCTAGGCGCAAAGGTGCGTTGTGGAAGGTTGTAGTATCGGGGATCAAGTGCCCGCACTGCGAATCAAGCCAGACCAAAGCCCGCACAGGAAAACGGACGAATAGTGCGGGACTCAGCGAGCATTATCGACAGTGCTGTGATTGCCAACTTCGCTTCCGGGTCATCTTTGAGTAGTCCGCTTCGCTCGTGCACGAATCGGGAATTTTTCGTACGCATAACGAACATCCCGAATTTCATGGCAGCTAGTATTTACGTTTTGCAAGACTGACGACTCGCGATCGAAAATCGTAAACGTTTTGGAAGCAACTTCGTACCAAGATTTGGCATCGGTGTAAGTGGTCAACAGACTATTCGAATTTTTTGGGCTAATTTGCCAGGAGGAAACAATGTTACAACTTCATGGGGCTCCTTGCTTCACAGCCAGTCTGGCAATTGCTTGCCTATTCACGCTATCAGCTTCGGCCGACTTGACGACGAACGGTGGTTTTGAAACCGGGGATACAACCGGTTGGTCATCGTTCCCCACTGCCAATTCGACATTCACTGTCGTCACAGATTCATTCGAGGGCAACTTCGCGGCTGAGATCTTCAACAACGATCCGGCGTCTGGTGCAGTCGTGAAACAAGCGAACATCGGTATCGGCGCTGTTAATCCTGGTAATCTAATCAAAATCTCTTTCGCCGCGAAAGGCAGCAGCGCCGCAGGCGGAGTTGCGTTCGCCGAATTCTTCTCTGAAATTAGCGGTGGCGGAACTTCGTCCAACGAAATCCTCGGGGGCGGTCCATTGGCACTGACAGATACCTATCAAGTCTTTAATTTTATGACGACCGCGGGCCCGGACGTCAGTGGTGGCGTGACGTTGCAATTTGCTGCGGTTACTGGCGGCGACCCAAATAGCGTCTCGGTTCTGTTCATTGATAGTGCCTTCGTTTCGGCCGTTCCCGAACCGTCTTCGCTGGCCGTGCTTGGCGTCGCTGGACTGGGAATGCTCTGTCGTCGTCGTCGCAGCTAACGCGATAGCGATCGATCAATTGATTTTAAATGCGTGGTCACGTTTTCAACTGGACCACGTTTTTTATTCCAAAGACTTCGTACTCGTACTCAGATCGCGGTACTTGAAGCTCGTACGTCGTACTCGTTCGATCTCGCGAACTTCTGGCGGGGGTCGGATCAACCAGTCAAATTCGAGACATCCTATCAACTTGGATCGCCGAATCTCGCGGCGATGACGTCCCCGGGGCGAGCAACGTCGTGTACGAGTGCCGTTTCGGTGAGTATTTGTATCGTTTCACATATCAATTCAGAATTGACTCTCCATTCGTCAAGCCAACACACTACTCGCGTAAACCCGCAGTTTTCGCAACAATGGGACGTTGAAGTTCTGGTGGGCGCTGGATGACGATGACCCATCTCTTTACTGGTATCTAAGCGGAGTCAAGATTGTGTCGAATTTGTGCGTGATCGGTCTGCAATGGGGAGACGAGGCCAAAGGCAAACTTGTCGACATATTGACGGAACAATTTGAGATCGTCGTCAGGTATCAAGGCGGATCAAATGCCGGTCACACCGTCGTTGTCGGAGACGAAATCTACAAATTGCATTTAGTCCCGAGCGGCATTTTGAATCCAACGGTAATCAACGTGGTCGCCCCAGGGGTGGTCATCCATCCGGAAACGCTCGTTTCCGAAATCGATGCGCTGAAGACCAGATCAATCGACGTCACAGCCCGCCTGAAACTATCAGAACGTTCGCACGTGGTATTTCCCTGGCATGTTGACGAAGACCGTATCTGGAACGAAGCCGAGACAGGGGAAGAAAGTCTCGGAACGACATTGCGAGGCATCGGCCCTTGCTATCGCGACAAAGTTGGTCGCCGATACGCATTGAGACTTGGTGACTTGCTCCGCGACGATTTGGATGAACGCGTTGTCCAGATTTGTAAGTTCAAACAGCGGTTGTTAAGCGAATTTAGCGAACACCCGTTGCAGTTGGATGCCGGTCAAATTGCACGGGAATATCGAAAACTCGGTGAACAATTGCGTCCGATGATTTGCGACACAAACACGTTCCTGCTTGATGCTGTCGACGATGGTCGAAAAATCCTGTTTGAAGGCGCTCAAGGTGCGCTGCTGGACGTCGACCACGGCACGTACCCTTTTGTCACCAGCAGCAACAGTTCGGGTGTCGGGGTATCGGCAGGTTCCGGCGTTCCACCGCGATGGATTCATCAAGTCGTTGGAGTCGCCAAATGTTACTCGACCCGGGTCGGTGGTGGACCGTTTCCGACGGAACTTGACAATGAGATTGGCCAACATATTCGCGACTTGGGAAATGAATACGGTACGACAACAGGTCGCCCGCGTCGCTGCGGATGGTTCGATGCGGTGGCGGTGCGCTACACCGCTCGTTTGAGTGGCGTTGATCGACTCGCAATGATGATGTTGGATGTGCTGTCGGAGCTTGAAGAAATCAATATTTGTATCGGTTACAAAATCGACGGCCGCGAGATTGACTATTTTCCAAGCAACTTACATGATCTGCGAAAAGTTCAGCCTGTGTACGAATCGTTGCCCGGTTGGAAAACCGACATCACTGGTGCTCGATCTCTCGATGATTTACCTGACGCCGCCGTCGCTTACGTGCAACGCATCAGCCAATTGGTGGGCCGACCCGTCGAGTACATTTCGGTCGGCCCGGATCGCGGGCAAACAATACTGTGTAACGAACTGACTTTTGTTGCATAGAGATATCTTGTTAGAATAACCTCTCGCACAGACTCAACTACCTACCCCAGCGATCCAGCGTGACAGTAACTAGCGTTCAAGACTCGGCCGATAAACCATTCGATATTGCGCCGGAATGCATTCCAAAACACATCGCGATGATCATGGACGGAAACGGACGCTGGGCAAAACGGAATTCGCTGCCCCGAATCGAAGGTCACCGACAGGGCACGAAAACCGTTGGGAATATCGTTTCAGAATGCCAACGGCTCGGCGTCAAACAAGTCACCTTATATTGTTTGTCACACGAGAATTGGAAACGGCCCGAAGAAGAACTGGATTTTCTGATTCAACTGTTTCAACAGTTTTTGATTGAATCACGGTCGAAGCTCATCGAAAAACAGATTGGTTTAAAGGTCATTGGCCGCCGAGATCGTTTGCCTGAATTCATTCAGAGTGAAATGGACAAAACCATCCAGATGACAAAACAGTTCGGGGATTTTTGCCTATGCCTGGCGGTAAATTATGGAGCTCGTCAGGAAATCGTGGATGCGGTACGCTCCATCGCCACGAAAGTACGTGACGGTGAACTGCAGGCTGAAGACGTAAACGAAGCAACCATTTCCGATCACCTCTACACATCTCAAATGAAAGATCCCGATCTGTTAATTCGCACGGCAGGAGAAATGCGAATTAGTAATTACTTGTTGTGGCAGATTAGCTACGCGGAACTGTGGGTGACCCAGCGCTATTGGCCCGAGTTTCGAACCGAGGATCTTCATCAGGCGATTCGCGACTTTGCCAATCGCGAGCGTCGATATGGCGGATTAGTACCTTAGACGGTTAGGAGTAGTCTTTCGTTGTTTCGTTGGCGATTAATCTCTGCGGTAATACTTATCACCACCAATTTGCTATTGGCTTGGCTTGACTATCTTTGTGGCACTCCCCAGTGGTTCGGCAAACCAGGTTTGGTTTTGCTGCCGTGCGCATTGGTTGTTGGGTTGATGGCAGCAAACGAGGTACTCTATTTTAGCCAGGACAACTCCACACGAATCAAGCATTGGGCGGTCTACGTTGGCACGACGTTAGTCATTCTTTCTTCGTTTACGCCCTTACTATGGGACAACTACTCGCAGGACTGCAACGTCGGCCGCATGGGTTGGCCCCTGTTCGGGATCGCCGCGGGCGTTGGCATCGCGTTTGTCAGTCAAATGATTGGATATCGACCGGGCGACCGGGTCGCAACCGATCTTGCTCTGACGATCATGGTTATTGCCTACGTTGGGCTACTGATTAGTTTCTGGGCGCCCATTCGCATGTTCTACGACAACCAGTGGGGCATAGTCGCATTACTGTCACTTTTTGTCACAGTCAAAATGTCGGATTCAATGGCTTACACGATCGGCAAATCATTTGGCCGGCGCAAGATGGCCCCAAACTTGAGTCCCGGCAAAACGGTCGAGGGATTAATAGGAGGTGTTGGCGGAGGCGTGTTGGGCGCATTGATTGTGTTTTACGGCTTTGCTCCATTGATCACCGGTTCGCCGACTCGTGCATCATGGATACTCGTCGTCGTCTTTGGAGTTGTTGTGACGCTGGCAGGGGTCGTCGGCGACCTGGCCGAGTCGTTACTCAAGCGAGACGGTGGTGTGAAGAATTCAAGCAAGTGGCTGCGTGGGCTGGGCGGGATTATGGATATTGTCGACTCGATTATTGTTGCCGGGCCCGTCGTGTTAGCTTTCTGGAGTTCTGGGGCATTTACTCCAATCGAGTAACGTGCTGCATTTGATTGGGATAACTGTCAGGAATATGCATTTCGGCAAAATACTATCAAAAAATTGTTGAGTTATGTCGTTTTGCCACAACAAGTTGCAGCGATCGGACCAAATAAACACACTTGTGCAGATAGAATTAGTTATAGTTTAGATTAAGGACAAAGAGGTCTCGGGTGCGGTGACACGGTCATCGCAAATTGAATGACAGAAGCAACAATTTCATCCATAGAACCGCAACTGGTTCTTCCTTTGTTTGGCGCCAAAGATCAACATCTCAATCGCCTTCGGGATCGATTTAAGGTCGATATCGTACACCGAGACGGGCAAATCCGAGTTCAAGGCGATGACAGTGCTGTGGCCCAAGCAACCGAGGCAATCGAACAATTGACTCGAATCCTTCGGCGCCGCGGAAGTCTCACGCCGGACCTTTTTGATAAGACCATTGCGGGCGTGATGGGTGTCGATCGAGTGCCCGCAACCCCTGTTGCCATCGATGTGATGCAATTGGGTCAGGAAATACGACCCCGAACTGCAGGCCAGGAGATATATGTTAAGGCGATTCGCAATAACGACTTAGTCCTCTCGATTGGCCCGGCGGGTTGTGGCAAAACGTATTTGGCGGTTGCGATGGCAGTCGAAGCGCTCAAACACCACTCGGTTCGAAAAATTGTTTTGGTTCGCCCGGCGGTCGAAGCCGGTGAAAATCTTGGCTACCTGCCAGGGGATATGCAGGCAAAAATCAATCCGTATTTGCGGCCGTTGTTGGACGCCGCGTACGAAATGATCGGCTACGACCAGATTCAGCGATTGATCCAACAGGATGTAATTGAGATTGTGCCGCTAGCCTATATGCGCGGACGAACGTTAAATGAGGCCTTTATCATCCTGGACGAAGCTCAAAATACGACGGTCGCACAAATGAAAATGTTTTTGACGCGAATGGGCGAGCATTCGAAAATCGTCGTATCCGGCGATCCTACTCAAGTCGACTTGCCCGCCCGAAGCAAGAGTGGCTTGCATGATGCCATCGAACGATTGTCGTCAATTGACGGGGTCAAAATTGTGCGTTTGACAACCGCCGATATTGTTCGACATCAATTGGTGCAGGATATTGTCGACGCCTATGAAGTGGACGCCACATGGACCGATCCGGGTGACGAGTGAAATGTTTCCAACGCGCGAGTTAGCGAAATCTGAGGAAGTCAATAACTGCTGACCATGGGCACTTCAAACGGCAAAGGGACTCGTTGGACGGCACCAACTCCGCAACAGCCTTTACAGGTTGCATTGGAGAAACTTCGGGCGCCCGAGGTTTGGATTCGGGTCGGCTTGTGCGCCATTACTACGATCATTTTGTGGGCAGTCACGTCGGCCTGGGCGCCAAGTTTTCCTTATCGCGCACGTCAGGCACCGCTGCACCAATTGCGAGCCCGCGCCAGTTTTCAATACTACGATGCCACGTTGACAAATCGGGCGCGGCAGCGCGCCAGACGTACCGCTCTGGTTCATTACATCAATGACACGACAGCGCTAAACGAAGTACCACAAGGACTAATTGATCGTGTGTTCCAAATCTGGGACAAGCCGTTTGAAGAAATCGACGTTAAGGTGTGGAAGGAATTTTTGCCGGAGAGCGATCCGGAAAACCCGCCGAGCGAGCAGGAACTCCGTGAGTCATTTGAAAAATTTCGGGCATGCCTCGAAAAAGACACCGGACTCGAAGCGTTGAAATTAGGACTCGAAACCGCCTTCCTCGTTGTTGAAAACGGCTTGCTGGAAAACTTGGCGCACGATTTGGGCGAGGGAAGTACCAGTGAAATAGTGGTCTATCCGATGGAGAGCCCCCAGGACAAGCGGATCGTCGATGTATCGAACGTCCGCATCGGCGAAATCTCAACAACGTTTCACGAGCGACTCCGAATGTCGTTGGACAATCAACAGAATATCGTCGATCCACAGTTTCTCGCGGATCGGTTGTTCAATTGGATTGAAAGAAAACTCAAGCCGACGCTGACATTGGATGAAGCCGCCACCGAGGCCTCGATGCGTATCGCCGAACGAAACACCGACCGGGTATACAAGACCTACAACCCCGGTGATCCGCTCGACAAACAATCGTCGACCGAAAGCGACACGAACGTTATCTCGCCCGGTCAGCCGCTTGACGCGGATGATATCGCGTTGCTTTCCACTGAACACAATGCATACGTTCAACAATTCTCCGTCGCACGGCGTATTGCTTACACCTTGGCGGATTGGGGAATGTACATTGCCGTGTTTTCATTACTCTGCGGCTACCTCTATTCTCGCGATCGCCATTTGCTCGAAGACATTCGACATTTTTCGATGTTGTTGGGGTTGTTTCTGATCACGATTGTGGCCGCCTGGATCCTTTCAATCAACGTATTTTGGCGCGCCGAATTAGTTCCGATCAGTATGTTTGCGATGACCATCGCCATTGCCTACCATCGCGAACTTGCGCTACTTTTGGGTGCGATGGCGGCGATGGTGTTTTCCATTTCACACGGATATGGGATTCAGGAGTTTGTTATTCTCACCGCCACTAGCTTTGTGGCCAGTTTGTTATGCGGTCGTATTCGCAGTCGAACGAGACTGGTCTACGTGGGATTGATCTCGGCCCTGGTCGCGTTTCCCACGACGATCGGGGTCGGAACCATGGCTGGTCAACCGATATCGAGTTTGCTTGTCGATGCCGTGTGGTTTGCAGGTTGCGCCGTGCTGGCGGGAATGTTTATGACCGCCTTGCTGCCGTTTCTTGAGCAGTGGTTTGGAATCGAGACCGATATCAGTTTGCTTGAACTGAGCGATGCAAACCACCCGTTGTTGAAACAACTCGTTCAGCGCGCACCCGGTACATACAACCACTGTATCAACGTTGCTTCGATTTCTGAGGCTGCCGCCGAAGCGATTGGTGCCAATGGTTTACTTTGCCGGGTCGGAGCCTATTTTCACGACATCGGCAAAATGCGAAAACCCGAATACTTTATCGAAAACCAGGGAATCGACGAAAACAAGCACGATGAACTGGTACCGACGATGAGCACATTGGTGATTATCGCTCACGTCAAAGATGGAGCCGAGATGGCGCGAAACAACCGCTTGCCGCAACGGATTATCGACATCATCGAACAGCACCACGGAACGACGCTGGTCGAATATTTTTATCAACAAGCGACCAAAAAGAACGAAGATATTGAGGACAAACCGGACATCGAAGAGGCAGATTTTCGATATCCCGGTCCAAAACCTCAGTCGCCTGAGGCCGGAGTGATGATGTTGGCCGACGCCGTCGAAAGCGCCAGCCGGGCTTTGCGAGACCCCGCGCCATCGCGAATCGAAAGCCTGGTGGCCAGTATCACCAAAAAGAAATTGGACGACGGCCAATTCGACGAATGTTCGTTAACTCTCGAACAACTTCATATGATTGAGGATAGTTTGATCAAATCGCTGAATGCGATGTATCATGCGCGAGTCAAATACCCAGACCAACAACCTGCATAAATTGCGACGCGACAAAAACAACGCAGACCCGGATCATTCGCCACATGAAACACCTCAAGTGAGCGATCCGCCGAGCGATGATCCTCAAAAACGATTCCGGGGCGACATTCAGATAAACAACCAGGCGACGTTTGCGGTTGATCACAATCGGCTTCGCGAGGCGATTTCAGCGGTATTGGACGATTGTGGAATAAGAAACGGATCCGTCAGCATTGCAATCGTTGACGACTCCGCAATTCGGTCTCTCAACAAACAATATCTTGAGCACGACTACGAAACCGATGTACTGAGTTTCACGCTGGAATTGGATGAGCAAGCAAAACTAATTGAAGGCGAAATCGTTACCAGCTACGAAACCGCGGCGCGCGAGTGCCGTCAATATCAATGGAGCGCAGATGACGAGTTGTTTTTGTACGTGGTGCACGGCTGCTTGCACCTGGTTGGATACGATGATTCGGACGACGACCAACGAAAAACCATGCGCTTACAGGAACAGAAATATCTCCGAAAGTTCGGATTAATAAACCAACCGGCTGCAGTTGATACTACTGCTAAGGAGGATCACCGTTGATACAGGCTTGGCTATTACTCATTGCAATCTTAGGACTCGTTGTCGCGTCAGTCTCCGCAACAGCGGTTCAAGTGTTACATGAATTCGCCCGGCACAAGTTGGAAGAATACTGCCGCATTCGGGGAAAATTGAATTGGTTTAGTCGCATTATTGACTCGCGCGAAGCATTTGCGCTAGGGGCACAGACTCTGCAAATGATTAGCCTGTCCACGTCAGTAACTTGCGGTTTGATCTGGTTTTTTTCATCGCAACCGTTCGAGACAGCTTCGCCTTTGGCCGTTATTGGATTGATTGGATTGTGGTCATTGATCCTGTTGGCGGCCAATTGTTGGGTTCCCTGGGGCGTCGAAAGGATTGCAGCGGCGTCATTTTTGTATCGAACTTGGCGGATCTGGTGGTTCGTTTCGATGTTGCTCAAACCGTTGACCGCCGGGGTCGAGGTCGTTTCCGCACTATTCCAACGGGCCTCAGGGCAAGAGGAATCGGAGCAAGACGACGAGGAGGCATTTGAGCATGAAATTCGATCGATGGTATCCGAGGGTGAGCACGATGGACTGCTCGAACCCGATGCCCGAGACATGATCGAGGGCGTGATTGAACTCGACGACACGGCGGTTGGCAAGGTCATGACACCGCGCTCCAAGGTTGATGCTTTGGATGCCGATTCAAGCTGGGAAGAAATGTTGGCGTTCGTGGTCAAGGTCGGCCGGACGCGGATCCCGGTGTTTGAAAAGCAACTTGAAAAACCAACCGATGTGATCGGCATTCTGTTCGCCAAGGACCTGCTTGGTGAGTTCTCCAAAAGTACGTCGGAGCGAAAAAATCTGCGCCAGTTGATGCGCAAGCCGTGGATGGTGCCCGAAAGCACCGTGCTCGACGAAATGCTCAAGCGGTTCCTCGCCTCGCGAACGCATTTGGCGATTGTAGTGGATGAATACGGCTCAATGTCTGGAGTGATTACTATTGAAGACATTCTCGAGGAAATTGTCGGCGAAATTGTCGATGAAACCGATATGGACATGCCAGCACAGATTCATCGCATCAGCCAAAACGAAATCGAAGTTGACGGCAGCGTGCACGTAGAAGATCTCAACGAGCAAATCGGATTGGAATTGCCTTGCGATGACGATTACGACACGGTCGCCGGCTTGATCATGAGCACCATCGGGCGAATTCCCAAGCCAGACCAACGGATCACCATTGGCAACGTGCACTTTGACGTTCAACAAGCCAGTCGGCGGCAAATCGAACGAGTCAAGCTAACCGTGATTGAAACCAACGGCCGCACCGCCCGCGCTTCGTAGTTTCCTGCACCCGCCCAGGCCGGGCTACCTTTGCCCGAACATTCGATGTCAGGCCCAGCTATTATCGCGTTCGATCAGCTGCCGAACCACCGTCGTGAATTCTTATTGGTCCCTCAGTTTCAATGACAACTGTCGATTGACTTGATAATCTGCTTCACCCACCAATCGCATGGTCGATCGACGGATTCAAGATGCGCGACCGGCTTTACTGGGACACCGTCACTGCGAAATCCTGTTCCCGATTGCCCGACGCCAAACTTGGCCACAGGAAAACGCACATTGTCAATCATCGGAGATTCTACCGACGTGTCGTCAAACACAATTTTGTTGACCTCGCGGAAATTCGGGTGGTTCAATACTCGATCTGGCAATTGCTGTGGATCGCCAAAACAAATCACAAGATCGGCGAGGCGATGCGAAATCAGGTGTTCAACGGTAAACTCGTCTGGGCGAAAAATGGGTTCGCCGTTTCGGAATCCAACCGCGAACGGAAAACCGGTTGTCCAGCTCAATGAGTTTTCGATGCCCAACGCGTTGGCATGAGCATGAAGGACCAACAGACGGCAATGGGTGAAATCGTTGATCAATCGGACTAACTTTGATAATGAAACAACACTGGCCTCACCGCACCGGCTGGCCAGTGAATCGTCACAGACAAATACGCAGTATTGCGAGCTTTGGATTCGACTTGCCAGTTCTAAAAATGCATCTTCTGGACTTTCGACGTTTGCGATTTTATTGGCCGTGTCAACGTTGTAAAAATGGCGTCGCAACTGTCTGCAAAGTCGATTGGCTGTTGACGAGTCGACTCGAATAGACTTTTCGGCCCCCTCCGTAGTATTCGTCTTAGTTTGATCTACGGCGATATAACGATCGACAAATCTCTCAATGAATCTGGGATGTGTTCGAACCGGGTCGCAAAACCAAGTGATTACCAAATCAGCTCGTTGTCGTATTTCGCCAAAGCTGCACGAAACGTTCCCAACCTGTTGCCATGCTAGTAAGCTCGCTGCGGCAGCCCGGCCCGATGTCCAATCGATAACTGCATTGCTTTTCTTGGCCAGCTCAATAGCCGCCCGCTGCGTTTCGGTTGACTGATCAACCAAACCGCAGACCAAAGGCAGCCTTGCTGCCGAAATCAGTTTCGCTGCGGCTTCAACTGCAGCTTCGCGTGATGCTTGTTTGCCGTCCACAAAGCAGCTCGTTGGAGGTGCGGGTGTGTGGAACCAGGATTCACCCACTTTGCAAACGTTGTGTAATTCTGCGATCTGACCGTCGCGCATTTCCATCGTGATGTCGCTGCAAAACAGGCTGCAACCGCAGCAAGTCGCGATGGTCCTGGTTGCCGCTGATCCGTTTTTGGTGTTTTCCACTTTGTCGTTTTTTGTCGCGATATTCGGCGGCGATTACGGGAACAGACCGCGTGACAATTTAGCTTCCTGGACACGATTGATTCCTTCAATCAACGCAGCGGTACGCAACTGGAGATTGTCACGCTGCATCCGCAAGACGGATCGTTGAAAAGCATCAGTCATCGTTTTGTGCAATCGGTTGTTGATCTCCTCCAACGTCCAGGTGAAGTTTTGCAGGCCTTGAACCCACTCAAAATAGGAAACCGTAACACCACCTGCGTTACCTAGCACATCGGGTAGAACAAATATACCTCGCTTGTTCAAAATCTCGTCTGCTTCCAATGTCGTTGGTCCATTAGCGCCTTCGGCAACCATTTTACACTGCAGTCGCGACGCATTTTCACCCGTGATTTGGTTTTGTAGTGCGGATGGCGCCAAAATGTCGCATTCCAATTCGAGCATTTCCTGATTGTTGATCTCCTCGCCATCTGGAAAGCCTCTAAGAACGCGATTCTGTTGTGCATAATCAACCAACGCGCTAACTGACAGCCCGTTCGGGTTGTAAATTGCCGTTGACACATCGCTTACGGCAATGATCCGTGTTCCCAATTCTTCCAAGAACTTTGCGGTGTTGCTCCCAACGTTGCCAAAGCCTTGCACTACGGCAGTCGCGTGATTTAAGTCGAGGCCAATATGTTTTGCAGATTCTTGTATCAGATAAACCAAACCCCGTCCCGTTGCTTCTCGCCGACCGAGTGAACCGCCCATGACCACCGGTTTTCCCGTAACAACGGCTGGAACTGCATAGCCAACCTGTTGGCTATAAGTGTCCATGATCCAAGCCATCACCTGTTCGTCAGTTCCCATGTCGGGCGCAGGAATATCCTTGTCGGGACCAATCATCCCGATAATTTCTATCGTGTACCGCCGCGTAAGTCGCTGGGTCTCGTGCCGCGTCAAGCCGGTCGGATCGATGCGGACGCCTCCCTTTGCGCCGCCAAACGGTAGATTCATCAACGCGCATTTCCAGGTCATCCACATCGCCAGCGCCGATACCTCGCCCAAGTCGACATCTTCGTGGTAGCGGATACCGCCCTTTGTCGGCCCCATCGTCAACAGATGCTGGACGCGGTAACCGAACACCGTTTCGACTTGGTGGTAGTCATCACGGCGAAACGGCAATGTGACCAGCAGCGTGCGCTGGGGGAACAACAGGCGCTGTCGAACATTGTCATCCAAACCCATGAATTGGGCGGCTTTGAGGAATTGTTGCTGCGCCAGATGAAACATCGGCGAGTCCCATTCGGCCTCTTCCGCTTCGGTACGCTGCAACGCATAGCGAATACTGCGAGCGAGCTGTTGGCTGTTAACATGACCCTTAACCAAGTATGACTGAGCACCCTCTTCGACAGCTTTTGTAGCGAGGCTGATATCATCGGTGCCCGAAAGTATCACAACTGGCATTTCGGGAACGTGGTCACGCACTCGCAAAAACGTTTGCAAGCCCTCGCTATCGGGCAACATCAGGTCCAGTATGACGGCGGCAAAATTGCCCTGCTGCAGTTGTTCGAGGCCCTTTGTCAGGCTTTCCGCAATCTCCACTTCAAAGTTGACTTCTGGGATTCCACGCAATTGACCCTGAATCAGCTTAGCGTTGACCCGGTTGTCCTCGATCATCAATACGCGAATGGTCTGCATCTGCTCACCAGAGTTTCAGACGATGGGTTGACTGTTAGTAAAACCAAATCACACTTTCTCGCGCTTCTGAAGCTATCCCTTACGAGAGGCCCGGCATTTTACGACGCAAAATCAACTGGAGCAAACAACCAAACAGATTAAACACAAAAAAACGGACTTCTTGGTCAAACGTTGAACGGGAATTGTTCTGCCTCGTTTTTCAACAAAAATCTGAAATATTCGATGGCGAATCGACATTAAGATTAGAATCAATAGATAGTTAACAGCGGTCCGCAGGCCGGTCACGCTGTCTGGCAAAAGTCTATTCCCGATACCCCAGCTTGGACGAATCTCCTCATGAAACGCGTTAATCTTGTTTGTTGTGCATTGCTCGCGATACTCGGCCCGTGCGGATCGGATACCCATCCATTGTCAGCTCAAAATCTGA
>CAJHZH010000818.1_pt1 | contig 14022 bp, 11 predicted proteins | sample 9198951 | NCBI WGS metagenome assembly CAJHZH01 (sample SAMEA7708381, study PRJEB35096) | sediment metagenome | biome: marine neritic benthic zone biome [ENVO:01000025]; feature: sediment [ENVO:00002007]; material: shallow marine sediment [ENVO:03000034] sea grass bed [ENVO_01000059] ...
CCCAATTCGTTCCATATCCACCTAGGCAAACAATGCCACTTGAGGAAATATTCGGGTGGAATATAGGTGTTTGCCAGTTGATTGCGGGAATCAACCGTGGATAGGCCGCACCCAGCTCAACGACGATTTCGTGCTCATCTCGCAGTTTGACGGTTCGGCGTCTTGTTTTGTACGTTCCAGCGCCGTGAAAGAAAAACCGATAATTCTCAGGTAATATACCCTTCGCTTCATAGTCAAAGATCGAGCTTTCCGCATTCAGTTTTTCGATCGCGCGAAAATCTGCTTCAAGCCTTCGGGTTCTTGGAGATTTTCTCATAAGCCTTGATAATTCTCTTTCTTTCATCGCGCAACAGAGGAGATCGCCAACGCGTTTACTTATCCTACTTGTGATGGCGGGAATATCCAGATGAGACTCGAGATCACCGAGACCGGCGATTAGCCTGCGACTATTTCGGGATAAACAATCAAGTGGTCACCATCTTCAACCTGCGCGTCCATAAGGGTTTGATCTTCTCGCAAACGCTTTCCACCCTCTTTATGGTCAAGGCTATAGCTCATTGGCTGTCCGTCGGGGCCGACGACAGGCAGATTCATCTTGGTAATGATATTGGGTAGGATTCGCTTGACGATTACGGTATCAGCGACAACGGCCTCAACCGATTTGGCGCCAGTTTGGTCCAAAAATGTTACTTGAGTGCCCTGTCGTTCCGAAGTTGCGTTTTCGGCCATTAAACGCCTCCCTCCCCATTTACGGATTGTGCTAACGATCTTGATCCAATGTTATTCGTTGACATTCCCTTAATATTAGCGAAAACCGGGGTTGGGGCAACGAATTAACAGTTGTTTCTAAGTCATGTCATAGTATCGGCTTAGATCGTTTTCTCTTTTTTGAGACGCAAATTCTCTTTTAATTAGCTGGAGGTGTCCAGGACTTATGCCGCTGATTTCATGCGTTTCGGGTGGGCCACCCTGCGCGCCGCATCTGCCGAGCCGCAAACCCAATAATCCACAATGTCGACCGCCCGCTTCGCTCTTTTTTCTCGGACACCTCAATAAAGTAGCTGAATTTGCAGAAATTCAGATGAATCCGGATACGACCAACGTTTGTTGAATTCTTGCCAGTCCAGCTACCTCTCTAAGTTCGAAACTCACGCCGCAGTCGCGGTGACGTGGTTTTTAGGCGTCTCTTACGAGTCCATAAACAACGACGTCTTCGAAAACGCCCCATTTTTTCATATGTCCCCTAAGTTCACCTTCGTAAAGCATCCCTATTTTTTGCAACACGCGCCCGGAAGCCGGGTTGCGCTTAAGGTGATTTGCATGAATTTTGTGCAAGCCGAGTTCGTCAAAACCAAACGACATAACCTGCGATGCCGCTTCGGTACAATAGCCTTGGTGCCAGTACGTCTTGCCTATCCAATAACCCAACTCCGCGTTTTCATCCGGCTGATTGATCTCGAGTCCCGCGGCGCCGACAAGCTCGCCTGAATCTTTCAGACAGATCGCAAAAACCGCTGACTTTCCCTCGTTCCAGAGCTGTGGTTGTTTCTCGATCCACAACTTTGCCGCACCATCGGGATAGGGGTGTTCGATGGAACGAGTATTGGCGGCGATTTCTTTACATTGCAGCAATTCTTGCACGCATGCTTCGTCGGAAGACTTAAACGCACGCAAAACCAGGCGATCTGTTTCCAATTCTGGTTGGGGGGCAATTTCGTCTTCGTTTTGGCTCAAATTGGCTTCGGTGGTTTCCGTCATATTCGAATCTAGGAATCCGTATGAATATAATGCAGTAATACGCCGGTCTGGTGTTCGCACCAGACAATGATACCAGTTGTAACGATTGGTTCGGATAGTCCTACCAAGAAAATTGACGCTCGCCAGCCGCACCTAGCACCCGTCCAATTGTGACCTACGCTTTTCTGAAGGGTTTCCGTTGCGTTAATCCAGATTGGAAGGAAACCTGGATAGTTTGATGCCTCGTTTTTAGCCTTTGGACCCGAGATAAAGAAATGGGCTCTTTACAACAGTTTTTCCAAGATGTTTTTCAGCAGTCGCCGGCCTTTCAAACTGTTAATCAGCCGGCTGCCAATCCGTCCGCCGCAGCTCGGCGCGCGCGGCTTGAGCAACATCTTCAGATCGATACGTACGGTTCGTTTCAATTAACCGATGCGGTGCGACCGTCGATTGACCTGAAAATCCAGCCGGTCCAAGGCTATCGCCATGATGTCTATCACGACGAGGAATCCGGAACCGATGTGCCAGTGATTATGGCGGCGGCGTCGCGCGAAAATCTTTTTTCACTGTTTATGCAACTGATACAACGACTGGGAAACTGTGTTGACGTGGTTCTCGAATCGAGTCATGACCATCAGACCAACGGTCATATCGATTTTTACCGTGAACATATCGACACCCCAGTTTTGACCAGCACGCTTTGGGAATACGAGGACTTATTGCTGAACGATGGCTGTACCGGAATCGCGGTTCTCAATCCCACGATACCCCAAGAAGTTCAGTTCGACGAACACAAGCTGTTGATTATTTACGGTAGTCCGCTTGAACAGTTTGAACACGTTTTAGAAAGAAATGGTGTTAGCTGTAACGACAAGATGGCGTTTATAACCGAAGCCGATCACGTGCACACGTCAAGCGAAAACCTCCAACAACAATTCGAACAGTTGCGAACTCATCTTGGAATCGACGCCGATTTCGGTACAACGAACCCTTGCTAAAACATCTCGCTTGTGAAAGGCCGGCATTTTGGTATTCACATTTTTTGCGCCGGGGTGATATTCAAATCACCTGACACGAACAATGCCGGGCTTTTGAATACGCGCAACGCGGATCTGAATCGAAGCCTCAATCGGACTATCTATTCGTGCCTGAGCGCTTGGATTGGGTCAAGCCGGGCAGCGCGGATTGCCGGGTAGATGCCGAAAATCACGCCCACGATCACGGCGATTCCAAAGGCCAAAGGGATCGAGATCGGGACAATGATCGGCGTAATGTCGCGAACCGTATCCGGCAGTTGGCCCACCAGATCCGGAAACCAGGATTGAAGCGCGTCGCGAGCACGTGTCACAACCCATGGGCAAGCCAGTCCTCCAAGGATTCCCGTCGAACCTCCAACAATCGACAGTACCACGGTTTCCACAAGAAACTGGCGCGTGATGTCGTTACGGTTAGCGCCCAGTGCCCGACGAATGCCAATTTCGCGAGTCCGCTCGGTTACGGTGGCCAGCATAATATTCATGATGCCAATGCCACCAACGACCAACGAAATCGCGGCGATCAATCCCATAAAGGCCATAAACATCAGCCGAGTGTTCTTGGCCTGCTCCAACAGCTCCAGCGGAGTGATGATCGCAAAGTCCTCTTTGTCGTGGCGGCTTCGCATGATCGTTTCAATGGCGTCGGCCGTCGGAATAACATCTCTCATTTCCTTGACGCGGAATGTGATCTGACTCAGCTCGACTTGTTCGTTGATCCGAGAACCCGCGCCTCGCTCCATGGTCCAGTCACCGATACGGCGCCAAAACACATCGATGGGAATGTAAACATCATCGGTGAAATCTTGGGCTTCCAGCGAGCTGCCAACCGCAGCCATAATGCCTCGTTGCTTTAGCTCGCCAACTACTTTAAATGGGATATCTCGGATACGAATAATCTTGCCAACGCCCGATCCAATCGGGAACAGCCGTTGGGCGAGCTCGTGCGAGAGTACACAGACGTTTTCAAAGTTGTCCAGATCCAGCTTTTCAATAAACCGGCCTTCGGCCAATTCCAACTTCATGACCTCGTCGTAACCCGGCGTGCAACCGATCAGATGAACACTTAGATCGTGCATCCCATAATAGAGTTCGCGACGTGCATCGCGAATTCGCAACGCGCTATCGATCGTCTTCAGCGTATTTGTCAGTACTTCGTGGTCGTTTCGGGTCACCCCGTAAATCGCAATCCAGCTTTGATCCAGCTTGCCGTCGCTCGTCGGCTTAATGCTCTTGAGAATAATATTATTCGTGCCCAGCTCTTCGATCTGCGCCTGGACACGGCGGCTGATACCCTCACCAATGGCCAGTAACCAAACGACGCTGGCAATACCAATAAAAATACCCAGTACCGTCAACAGCGAGCGCAGCGGGTGCAGCGCGAGACTCTTGATGCCAAGCCGCCAAATTGTTGGTCGAAATAACTGCATAGGCCGAATATTAGCAAAAGTATGCGAATCGCTCGTGTTTCATTCGTGCCGATGAACAACTCGGGGCGAGTAGTCGAACATCAATTCTAGGTGTCGTCGGCGGCGGGCAATTCTTTGAGAAGGTCGCGGTAGCCATCTGGATCAACGAGCACTTTTTCACCAATATCCAGACCGCCGGTAATCACGACCAAGCTCTCATTGTTGGGTCCAATTTGAACCGGTCGCAGTTGATAATCTGAACCCTCCTGCACGATTACGAAAAACGAATCGTTTTGGTCAATTAACGCGGAAACCGGTACTTGCACCACGTCGGAAATACTTTCCGTGAAGATTTCGACCTTGGCGCGCAGTCCAGGCCTTACCAAATCACTTTTTTCCACGATGTCAACATAAACCGAATACTCAATCGGAGCCTGTGACCAGCGTCGAGGATCTGGGAACGAGGCAACCTTGCGAATTTTTCCTTGAATCGGTGTCTCTGGCGCGGTATCAAGCCGGATGATAGCCGGTTGGCCCTGTCCTACTGAATTGATCTTGGAATCGTTTACCTTAGCGGTGACTTGCATTTTGCTTGGATCAGGCAAACGAATGATTGGTTGACCCTCGCGAACGTTAACACCTTCTTCGATTACGATTCCCGAGTCGCCACGTCCATCGATTTCGTTTGCGTACACGACTTGGCCATCCGACGGCGCCACGATTTTGCAATTGTCTACTTGCTGCGTGTAATACTTCAACCGCGACTTGCTAAGATCCCACGTGTATTGACTGGCCTTGAGATTGGCTTCCTGTTTTTTGATCTCCGCTCTCAATTCGGCGATCATTCGATGCTGAGTGAAGTTTTTATAGACGTCCAGCTTGCTTATCGCCAGATCGAGTTCCTTTTTAGCTTTGATGAGGGCAAACTTATCTGCCTTTAACTGGGCCTGTGTCACATACCCTTTTCGTGCCAAATTCTCGCTGTATTTTTTGTAATCTTCGGCTCGACGCACCGTTTCCTGGGCAAAGGCCATTTCGGCTTCAAGAGTATTCAACTCCTGCTCATAAACACCGTTTTCAAACTCGTTAAGGGTTCGTTTTGCCGTTTCCAAGTCACTTTCGGCCTGAATAACATTTGCCTCATCAGACGCAGCGCGGATTTGTTCTTCGATCAGTTCGTCTCGCATGGGCGTATCATCGAGCTGCACCAACAAATCACCCTTTTTGACCATCGAGCCCTCTTCGGCGATGTTGAGGATAGCCGTTCCCCCCCGCTCGCGAACTCGACAGCGGATCTCAACGTTACTGGAACTCTCGACGTCACCAGACTCGGTAATCGACGAAACAAAATCACCACGAAATACCTCAAACGTCAATGCGGACGCTGGAGCGGACGGTGAGACGGGCGAGGTTCCAAAATACATCGAGCCTGCAACCAGCCCGAAGGTCAGTAGAACACCGACTATTAACGTCGTCTTGATAAAGCCTTTGGATCTCATTGGGAAGGAGAGCGTTAAGACGCAATATTAGTGGTATCGGGCATTTATTCGGGACTACTACCAGTTTACCGCATCGCCGAACAAATTAAACCAAAAATTCGATTTCGTTTTTCTACGGTTAACATCCTTTATATAAACGACAGTTGCCTCGCGAGCGGATGTCTTTTCCAGATTTTCGCAACCGTCACCACTGGTACTCCCACCGAACATCAGGTTTACCGGCTACAACGGTATTTGTCGATTCGGTATGATCGATTCATGTCAGAAGAGCTCGTCACAAGTCAAACGGTCGCCACTCGTGTCCTGTTGGTCGACAACGACCAGGACCACGCCGACGCAATGGCGGAAAGCCTCAACCGGATTGGATTTGACTGTACGATCGCAATCTCAGGGCCCGACGGATCACGGGTTATCGATGAACGCACGTTCGACGTCGTGGTGACCGATTTGGTAATGAACGACGTGGACGGGATGCAGATCCTTACAGAGGCCCGCCAAAAACAGCCAAATTGCGAAGTTGTGATGGTTACCGGCCACGCCTCGATCCCTAAGGCCGTAGAAGCCATGCAACAAGGAGCGTTTAATTTCCTCGAAAAACCGATCACACCCAAGCGGCTGCAGGCCGTTACCAGCAAGGCTGCGGACTCGGTGCGATTGCGCTATCAAAATCTCGATTTGCAGAGTCGCCTGGATGAAAAATTCGGTTTTGAAAACCTGGTTTACGCCAGCCAAAACATGCAGGACGTGATTGAGCGGCTAAAACGGATTTCCCCGACCGACGTTGGCGTGCTGATCACAGGCGAAACCGGAACCGGCAAGGACGTGATTGCTCAGGCCATTCACCAAAACAGCCCGCGTAAAAAGAAACCGTTTGTCGCAATCAACACGGCCGCTGTCGCTGAACATCTCGTCGAAAGTGAATTATTTGGTCATGCCAAAGGCGCGTTTACCGACGCCATCACCGACCGAGTCGGCAAATTCGAATACGCCAACGGCGGGACTCTGTTTCTCGACGAAGTGGGCGACATGCCGATGGCGACGCAAATCAAGTTGTTGCGAGTATTGGAGGAGCGAAAAATCACAAAAGTCGGCGATAACAAACCCATTGATGTCAATGTGCGTGTTTTGGCAGCAACTAATCAAGACCTGGAGGAGCAGATTGAAAATGGTCGATTTCGCAAAGACCTCTACTATCGGCTGAACATCGTCACGGTCCATCTCGATCCACTACGCCAGCGACGCGAAGACATTATCCCGCTGGCCGACCGCTTTCGGAAAATGGCGAACAAGAACAACAATAAGAAGGTTAAGGGATTTTCGCCCGAGTTGACGCGGTGGATGTTTGATCAGAAATGGACCGGCAATATCCGACAACTAAAAAATGTTGTCGAAAGTATGGTTGTGCTGGATATCGACGGCGTGCTTGATCTTGACGATTTGTCACCCGACTTTGCAAGTGTTTCGCCACGGCAAACGGAAACGGAAAACGAATCGTTTAGCTCGGCGCTGGTCGGAAAATCTCTAAAAGAAATCGAGCGTTGGGCGATCGAACATACGCTAAAACTTGCTGGAGGTAATCGAGAAGAAACGGCTAACATTCTTGGCATCAGCGAACGGAACCTATACCGCAAGCTCAAGGAATATCAACTTAGTTGAACCGCAAAACCAAATCGAAGCAGGCACGCTACGTCGTGCCCTACGCCGACGAACCAGCAATGGTTGCCTGGTTACGGCAGGCGGAGTGTGACGACTACTCCGGTCAGCGGTGAGGAAATATCATGGCTAAAATCAGGCAGCTACCGCCAAGCGTCGTTAACAAAATCGCGGCGGGCGAAGTGATCGAACGTCCGGCGAGCGTGATCAAGGAATTGCTCGAAAACTCTGTTGATGCCGGTGCCCTGCGAATTGAGGTTGCTATCGAAAAGGGCGGACTCGAACTGATGCGAGTCACCGACAACGGATGCGGAATACCCAGCGACGAATTGGAATTAGCAACAACCAGCCATGCCACGAGCAAGATCGCATGCGCTGAAGATTTGTTTCAAGTCGGAACGCTCGGTTTTCGCGGCGAAGCGTTGGCCTCCATCTCTGAGGTCAGCCAAATGACCATCCGCAGCCGCTCGAAGGATCGCGAATCGGGATTCGAACTTCGTATCAACGGCGGAAAACGTGAAACGGTCTCACCTTGTAGTTGTGCCGATGGCACCTCGATTGAAGTCGCGAACCTCTTTTTCAATACACCCGTACGCAGGAAATTTCTCAAAACCGTTCAAACCGAAATGGGTCACGTCGCCGAGGCATTCGCTCGAATCGCTCTGGCCCGACCGGAAATTCAGATGAAATTGACTCACAACGATCGTGTTGTCCACGACCTGCCGTCAACTAGCCAATGGGCCGATCGCATCGCCAGCTTTTTTGGTGGAGATATCGCCGAATCGTTGATACCCGTTCACAGCACGGACGCGCCCGTCTCGATATCCGGATTCGTCGTCGATCCAACGCACAGCCGTGGTAATAATCGAATGCAATATTTGTTTTTGAATGGTCGCTCGATTCGTGATCGGGCATTGCAGCACGCGCTGGGCGAAGCTTATCGCGGTTTGCTGATGACTGGAAGATTCCCAATCGTGTTTTTGCGTTTGGAGATGCCCGCCGAACTAGTCGACGTCAACGTTCATCCCGCCAAACTAGAGGTTCGTTTTCAAGAGGGCAGCCGTTTGTACAGCCAGTTGCTGGGAACGATTCGAAACAAATTCTTGACCACCGACCTGACGGCACGCGCTCAATTGAGCACTCGGCAAGAACCACCCGATCCAATTGCGGTTAATCGATCGGTGCCGACAGGATCAACAGTAACCTGGGATCAAATCAAGGGTCAAAAAGAAATGGCGTTGAGCGTGGAAACCCACGGCCACGACTGGACGGCGTCGCCCCCACCAAGTGGTCCGAGTACCGTTTCGGCAGAGACCGCATCTCATGCCCGCTTTCCCGAGCGGAATTTCACAGAGGATCAATTTTCGACACCGGTGAAGGGGAACATCGATAATCCAAGCGAACCTCACGATCATCCCACCAGCTCGGCTCGAGCACTTCAAATTCACAATCGTTATTTGATAACGGAATCGGAAGAAGGCGTTATTGTCATCGACCAACACGCCCTGCACGAACGGATCATTTACGAACAGCTTCGAAAAAAAGTTCTCAGTGGAAAAATGGAATCGCAGCAACTACTTGTTCCCGAACCGGTGCCCTTGGCACCCGCTGAAGCGGCAAAGGTGATTCAGTCGAAAGATCTGCTCAAAAAAATTGGCGTCGACGTTGAAGATTTTGGCGGGGATACGGTGTTGGTTTCGGCTTACCCTGCGATGCTGGCCAATCACAATCCTGCGGAAATGTTGCGTTCCGTTGTCGACTTGCTGATCGATGAAAACAAACAGCTTGAGGCACGGGATATGGTGGACGAATTGCTTCACATGATCTCTTGCAAAGCGGCGATCAAGGCGGGAGATCAACTTTCAGACGGGGAAATTACCGCCTTGCTTGAACATCGGCAATTGTGCCAGGACGCGCATCATTGCCCCCACGGTCGACCCACAGCATTAGTATTTTCTCGCGAAGAGCTCGATCGACGATTCAAACGGATTTGATCAATTTCTTGTTTCCAATCAAAATAGGAGTAATGAATTCCGCCATTTCGTATATTTAGTACGGTGTGAATTCCGTGTTTTGAGCCACTGATATCCATGATCTGTGTAAGTATCGGACGCGGCCGACATCGCATGATGATGGCCGAACATAAACACCTTGCCCAACAAGGTGCTGAGTTAGTCGAGTTGCGACTGGACTTTATACGCCGGTCAGTCAACCTTAGGCGTCTGCTCGACGAACGGCCGTGCGCGACGATCGCGACTTGTCGTCGTCCTCATGAAGGTGGTAAATGGATGCGATCGGAAAATGACCGACTCGTCTTGCTGCGCACCGCCATCGCCGACGGCGCCGACTACATTGATCTGGAATCCGACGTAGCCGGCAAAATTCCGCGCTACGGTGAAACCAAGCGAATTATCAGTTATCACAATTTCCATGAAACGCCGCCGGACCTCGAGGCGGTTCACGAAATGATGTGTCGCTTGGATCCGGATGTGATCAAAGTCGCCACGATGGCCAATAATCCAATCGACAACATTCGCGTGCTGCGGCTGTGCCAAACTCAAAGGGTGCCTACCGTGGCATTTTGTATGGGCGAAATGGGACTGCCGTCGCGAATTCTTTGTGGTAAGTTTGGCGCGCCGTTTACATATGCGACTTACAACCCCGAGCGAATCATGGCACCGGGTCAGCTAACATACGAGCAAATGATAGACGATTTCAGGTACAACAAACTCGGCCCATCAACCGTCGTACTTGGAGTTATCGCAGACCCGGTCAGTCATAGCCTCAGTCCACAAATTTATAATGCATGTCTCAAGAAGGCTGGCTTGGACATGATTTACCTTCCGTTCCGAGTACCCAGCGAGTATCTAGACAACTTCATGGAAATCTGTCAGGAAATTGGCATTCGTGGCTTAAGTGTGACGATCCCCCACAAACAATCAGTGCTCAAACATGTCAATGCCTTGGACGATTTGTCGGCCGGAATTAAGGCGGCGAACACCGTTGTTTTTCGTGGACACGGTACACTTGGTTTTAATACAGATTGCGAGGCCGCGCTGGGCAGCCTTCGAGCAAACTTGGACACAAAACATGAAGAAAAGCCGCTTGCTGGCGTACGAGTTTTGATTCTTGGCGCCGGCGGCGTGGCCCGCGCCATTGCCTTTGGATTACAACGTGAGAAGGCTAACGTCACAATTAGCGCACGAAATTATCGTAGCAGCGATTCGCTCGCCGGTGAAATTCAATGCAAGTCACTTGATTGGTCGGCGAGGGCGAACGCCGAATACGACGTGCTGATCAATGCAACTCCGGTGGGAATGCACCCGAATTTGGATGAGTCGCCCTACGAAAAATCGTGGTTTGATAAAAACACAATCGTGTTTGACACAGTTTACAACCCCGAACAAACACTGTTTATCAAACATGCGCGTGAGGCAGGCTGCACAACCATAACGGGCGTAGATATGTTTGTGCGACAAGCCGCCAGGCAATTTCAGCTGTTCACCGGTGAAAAACCCGACGTCAAACTGATTCGTGACGTCATCAAGAAAGAGACCAGCCCCGCGCAGTATTGAATTGCACGTGTTTTCAAGGGTCGATCGTGTCGAGCCCTCTGGAGACTCGTCATCGGTAAAGCATCAGAATAACGAATGCCGAACAGCAGAACGTCGAATGTTGAAGTCGAGAATGCAAATTGAGCGACTCACTCATGATAGACTCCCCGATGCTTTGTTCTCGACCATTTCTTCGTCATTGGAACTTCGGTGTTCGATATTCGACATTCGATTTTGATCCATTATGTGATTGACCGCCGCGGCGGAGTCTCGTTGTCACAGTATTGATAACCATCCTGCCACTCGTATGATTCATTAAATGAATCTGTTTCTTATCGGTTATCGCGGATCCGGAAAATCGACCATTGGCCGACAGCTGGCCGAGTATCTAGCCTGGCAATGGTTGGATACCGACGATTTGATCGTCGCCCGTTCTGGTAAAACGATTGCAGAGATCTTCGAAGTTGACGGTGAAAAGTTGTTTCGGGAACTGGAATTCGAAGTAATCAAGGAAGTCGTGGTTCTTTCCAATACTGTTATTTCTTTAGGCGGTGGATCCGTCATGAACCCGCTTGTACCGCCACTCATTGCCGAATCGGGCAGATGCATTTGGCTGCGCGCCGATCCGCAAGTGCTACACGGTCGACTTGGTTCCGATTCCAGTGCACAAAAAAATGATCAACGTCCTCCACTCACTGAAATCGGCGGACTGGAAGAAATCCGGCATGTCCTAGACCAGCGAAGTTTGGTTTATGAGGCCTGTGCGGATTACTCGATCGAAACTGATGCAATCAGGCCTGATCAAGTTGTCGATCAGATTGCGCGGTGGCTGGAGACCGTCGATAACTATTCTTAGCCGCAGCCGCAATCACAAACACTTGGATCGCCATCATTTCATGTTCATACAACAATTGCCGTTCGTCGTTCAGTGCCTGTTGTTGTTCGCTGTAGGGTGCGCGATCGGTTCGCTTGTCAATTTAGCGATTTACCAGCTGGCTGAATTCAATCCTCGGAATATCAGCCCTTGGTCACCCGCCCTGGATGATCGCAGGCGCGACTGGAGAGTTTTGTTACCGATCGTCGGATGGTTTCTACGCCGTGACGAATCGTCCGTGCACGGACGCGGGTTCTGGGTGCGACCGATGTTGATCGAACTGGGTGTGGGACTTGGACTGACGTGGTTCTACTTTTGGCAAACCGACGGCGGTCTATTTGGACAACAGATCGCGGATTTAGCTCCACACCAACAAGCAATGGTCGGAACTTGGACGCACACGTGGTTTTATTTTCACAGCGTGTTGTTCGTGCTGATGCTTGCAGCCACATTCATCGACTTTGACGAAAAAACGATTCCGGATTGGATTACAGTTCCCGGGACGTTATTTGCATTTTTGATCGTGTCGCTGGCGCCGATGGCGAGATTGCCAGTAATCCATCAACAGCTTGCGGGTACGCTTGCCTTGGTGCCCCTGACGTTTACTGATCCAGAACCCGTGGCCCAATGGCAAAACGATTGGACGGGTCTGCTGATTTGCATTTTGGTCGTTGCAATTTGGTCTTTTGCTTTGATACCCAAGTGGGCCACTTTACGACTAGGATTGTCTCGCGGAATTTGGTTGATGTGGGTAAGCATTCTTAACCCGCCTCGGAAAACAACCGCCAAGGTCGCTCAACGGCCACGGGGCATGCGATTGGCGACGAAAGTCTTTCTAGCGCTCGGTGCGATAACGCTCTCGTTTGTTTTTGTCATTTGGAACATCGGGGGTGAAAGCTGGAACGCGCTATTTGATTCGCTTCTGGGCCTGGCGATGGGCGGCGGCATCGTTTGGGCGGTGCGCATCGTTGCCGGGCGCGCGCTTGGCACTGAGGCCATGGGATTTGGAGACGTGACGCTGATGGCCATGATCGGTGCTTTTTTGGGCTGGCAAGCTGCCCTGTTAACGTTTGTGATTGCACCCTTTACGTCCATTCTTGTCGCTTTGATTCAGTTGATCGTTTCCGGTGAGCAGAAAATTGCATTTGGACCGTACCTTTGTCTGGGGGCGTCGATATTGCTGATCGGGTGGAACTGGATTTGGAACGAGTGGGCTTCGACCGGCGCCTTCGCACTCGGCGGTCAATTCCTGCTCGTCGTCATTATCGTTTGTCTTGTTTTGATGGCCGTGATGCTTGGTGTTTGGGGGAAGTTCAAGCATCGCGAATGAATGAGTAGCCGAACTCGCGCAGAGTTCGGACTTGAACATACAACCACGAGTCGTGGCCGGCAAAGTGACGGAAATCATGAGACCTGTTCAAAGCGGGAGTTCCGAATTCTTTGCGAATTCGGCTACAGCCTGTGGCCGGTCTCCCGACCGAACCACCGGTTGAAAAGGAGTTTTGTGGATGCCCAAGTTGTTTCAGACGATTTTTGATATCGAAAGCGGAAGCCAGATCCTGACCGATCGCCCCTATGGAATGATCGAAGCGATCGAGGGACGACTCCACGCGGTCCATATTCGTCCCCTGCCAAAATTGATTTCGGTTGCCGAGGCCAATTGGCTGGGTGGCTGGAACCATAAGCGAGTCCGACGCGACCGCGTTCAGCTTTATTACAATCAGCCCCTTGGTCACCGCAACTATCTAGCGCTCAAATACATCGTCTCAACACTAGGCACAACGCTAGCGACATTGCGGATCGCGATGCGTACACTCGATGAAATTGCCAGGCTCAAGAAGACCGATGCCATTGTGTGCGAAGTGACCAACCGGCGGTTGACCGACCGGATAATGCAATTCGCTGGTTTTGAGCGGCATCTGCCAAATTCGCGCAAATGCCATTACATCCGTCGATTTTATGGTCACTACCCAGCGACGTCGATTTTGAAGCAATCTGATATTTGCGAACTGGAAAAAGTGCAAGCGAATTAACGCCTCCGTCAGAATTCAAGTGATCTTTACGATAGATTTGGGCGTTGCTACTATTCGCGCCTTCCCAACTGCTTCAACGTCCCCAACTTCGCAGAAAAAACATGGTTCGAATCACGGTCGCGTTGACCGTTACGTTGATGTTGATGGCCGGGTGTCGCCAGCCATTGTCGAATCAACAATCAGCATACAACAGTCCATTTGGTCAGACCGCGGGCGCGGATCAATTCGC
>CAJHZH010000693.1_pt1 | contig 13986 bp, 8 predicted proteins | sample 9198951 | NCBI WGS metagenome assembly CAJHZH01 (sample SAMEA7708381, study PRJEB35096) | sediment metagenome | biome: marine neritic benthic zone biome [ENVO:01000025]; feature: sediment [ENVO:00002007]; material: shallow marine sediment [ENVO:03000034] sea grass bed [ENVO_01000059] ...
TCCATTTGATATTCGTATGGTTGTCCCAGTGAACCGGAGGATTTGCTTTTGGGGCACTGCCATCGGCCAACGGTCCGCGCCACTGGTGCCAGTTTTGGAATTTGTCGATTTCAAAGTCGTCTTCGGCGGGCCAAGGCGTGCCAGCAGTCACCCGAACATCGCCTATTGACGATCCCAACAAGCACCCTACAAAGAGAAGTAATGCGGATATTTTAGTCATCAAATTGCCTCCATTTTGGCACCGGCGAATTAGTATTAGGCTGCAATATCCGCGAATTGATCCTCAGCTAACCTTGACAATCAACAGCGCGGAGGATCTCACATTTTAGGAACTTACATCATTTCCGAAATGGCTGGGATGGTGTATTCCTAACCGTAAGAACTTTGGAAAAATCCGCTTTAATTGCCCGTTTTTGACGTATGCTGCAGAAGAGCATCAAAACAGCAGATTTAGAACTCGACATGTCAATTTTTTCCCTCTTTGGTCGCTGCAACAAACTCTTTTTCGTAATGCTGTTTTGCGCGATGACTGGCGACTTATTTGCCCAGCAAGACCCGCGTGATACGCCTTCCGACCAATCCACGGAGACGTCGGTGACGATCGAATTGATCGGTGAATTGCAAAAGCAAATTGAGTCGGCTGGTGATCTCGATGCAAACCAAAAAACCCCGATCATTGAGCTGCTGAACAAAGCCAAACAAGAATTGGAGAACGCAGCAACTTGGACCGCCGAAGCCAAAAAATTTGCGCGATTGATTGAAACGGCCGATTCCGACGCAGAACAGCTACGGCAGGATTTGGAGAAACCGCTAACTGGTTTTGATTTTTCTTCAATCGAAGGTGCGGGTTTAACCAAGCTGACCAACGAAGCAACTCAATTGCAACAACAGCTTGCCGTAGTACAAGATTCGTTGTCGGTGGCCCAGGCCGAGCTCACTAAGCGAGCAGACCGGAGGTCGAAGTTACCTGAGGAGATATCAAAGGCAGATCAAGACAAAAGTGAAATTGACGATCAGTTAAAGGTTAAGCCGGATGCAACGATCCATCCACTTGCCGCGGCAGCAAGCAAATACATGTTACTGGCTCGACGAGTGGCGCTGGAGGCTAAACTCGGGATGCTCGACCAGGAACAAAAGGCTTACGATGCTCGAGGCACTGAATATCTACAACAGAGAATCGATTTGTTGACCCGCCAGGTTAATCAACAAACGCAAGACCTGCGCGACATCAGGAGCACCATTGCGGATCGGCGAAAAACGGACGCCAAAGCTCAGTTGGAAGACGCCCGAGCAATACTCGCCCGATTACCGGAATCCCTAGCGGATTCGGATTCAGCGAAAAGCCTGATTCAATTGGCCGAACAAAGAGGCGAACTTGCCGTCAAAATCCACAACGTCGAACAGGATCTGCAAGGTACCACCAAAGACAATCAAGCGCTGAAAGCTGACTACGATAAGACCGAAGCCAGGCTATCTCAAGGTGCGTCGTCGACGATGGGCGAATTGTTGGTTCGCAAACTTCGGGAGTTGCCAAGCGAACCCGTGTTACGCCGCAACCTGATTGCTCGACGCGAGGCGATATCTGCATCGAACAGCAAATTGTTTCGCTTCGAGGACCGTCGGTTTGAACTTTCCAAGCAATCTATCCAGCCGGAATGGAAGATTACGACGCTGATCCCTTCGATTTCGGAACTACACGCGAGGCACGCATTGATATGGCCGACTTCGGTATGGGTATGGATAGAGACCCGCCGCCAAATCGAACAATCGGAAGCCAAATTGCTCGACGACTTGATTGCCGAAACAGGACAATATTTTGACCTGTTGGTGCGGGCCAATTCCGCGGAACAGGAATTAATCAAACAATCCCGCGAGTTTGAACGACTGATCGAAAACAACATTTTTTGGGTGCAGAGCGCACCACGATTTTCATTTGAAGATTTTAGCTACATCGTACCCGCAACCCAATGGTTTTTTGACGATGATACCTGGTTGGAGGCCGGTCAATCCCTGCTGGATGATGCCCGATCCAACCCCGTTCCAGCTGTGTTGTTCGTGTTAATCTGGGGAATGATATGCGTCTGCCGGAGCCGCTGGAAGCGGAAACTTGTGGAACTGGGGCGTGCGGCCGAAAGTCGCAGCTGCCGAGATTTTGCAACGACCGTCAAGGCGTTGGCTCTAACCGTGTTGTTGACTCTTCCCGGTCCGATGTTGATTTACTATGTCGCTTGGCGATTAAGTTATTCTTCGTCTGAATTTACTGCATTTGTTCACGCGCTCTCCGACAACTTATTCAGTCTGGCATTTTATTATCTGGCGCTCGAATTTATGCGACAGACATTTCGCTCTCATGGGTTAGCGGAATCCCATTTCGAAGGGTATTCGCCAGAAATCGCGAAAATATACCGCCGTTCGCTTCAAGTAATGATCGTTGTCTTTTTGCCCGCCGTATTCGTTGGAGAAATCATTCGATCTTCGGGCGTTCCAGCATTCGATTTTACCGTTGGCAGGCTGTTTTTTTTGATCGCATTATTGGCGCTTGTTTACGCATATGATTCGGTTGCACGACCGACCCGGCGAAGAATCCAATATTTTGGTGATCCCGATCTGGCTCAGCGCAAATGGTTGTCGGTACTTATCTACGCGTCGATTTTAATGCTCACGGCCGTGGCAGCCGTTTCGGCGTTGTCGGGCTACTACTTTGGGGCGTGGAGCTTACTCAAATCGTGCTTCCATTTGATGATTTTGATGTTCCTTTTGATGTTCGTCGGCTCAATGTTACATCGTTGGGTCCGCGTCGAGCGCCGCGCCCTGGCTTACCAACAAGCGATGGAACGATTGGCTCGGGCCAGAGAAACTGAGGAAAAAGAAGGCAGCGAAATCGAAGACATCATCGTCGATGAAAACGAAGTTGACATCAGGCAGATCGATGACCAATCGAAACGGCTCATCCGTAGTTTAACCTTGATCGTTGGTTTCTTTGGTTTGTTATGGGCCATAAAAGATCTCCTGCCTGCGCTTTCGATTCTGAATCAGTTCCAGTTATGGCAAAAGCAGAGCCTCGATGGCGCAATTGTTTGGGTCACGCTCAGCGACTTGCTGTTGGCGATAGTCGTATTCATCATAACCGCCCAGATGACCAAGAACCTGCCAGGACTGCTTGAAATGTTGGTTTTCAAGCGCCTGAATATGGATTCCTCGATTCGATACGCTATCGGGAAGCTGTCGTCATATACGATGGCCGCCGTAGGAATAATCGTGGGGTTCAATTTGCTTGGCTTGACCTGGTCGAAGGCGCAATGGCTGATTGCCGCGCTCGGCGTGGGGCTTGGCTTTGGACTGCAGGAAATTTTTGCGAACTTTGTGGCGGGGATTATCCTGCTGTTTGAACGCCCAATTCGCGTTGGTGACGTGATTACGTTGGACGATACGACCGGTGTGGTAACACGAATTCAAATCCGCGCCACGACGATTCGAAACTGGGATCGACAGGATTTAGTTGTCCCCAATCGCGATTTGATCACCAACCAATTCTTGAATTGGACTCTGTCCGGGACTCTGAACCGCATTGTATTCAACGTGGGTGTCGCTTATGGCAGCGACATTCGTAAAGCGAGATCGATCCTGCTAGACATTCTGGCGGAACATCCAAATGTGATGGATCAGCCGGGGCCACTGGTTACTTTCGAAGAGTTTGGCGACAGTTCTCTCAACCTGGTGGTTCGTGCTTATCTTCCCGAGGTCGACGATCGATTGTCCACGATCGACGGATTACACACGGTGATCCACGATCGATTTGCCAAGGCTGGAATCGAGATCCCATTCCCACAGCGCGATTTGCACGTGCGTTCGATCGAGGATGTTGTAAAAACTCAGGCAAAAGAGGGTTCGCTGGAAAGTGGTTTTACGACGGATTGATTGTCCGCTGACGTTGTTATTTGAGCAAAGCGTCGTTTCTCTGCGGCAGTGACCACGGTTTCGCTGCCGCCGATATTGAATCCGAACCAATCCGTGGTGACAATGGAGGCCAACTTTCGATTGCAAATTAGCGTCCAGGCTCCTCATGAAGCTGAATCCGCCGAGGCCTCACATATTAATTCAGCTATTTGCGCTTCTGCTGGTCATTTCGACCGGAGGAGGTTACACGTTTGCGCAAGACCAGGCTGATCAGCAACAACTGGATTTCTTTGAGACAAAAATTCGGCCAATTCTGATCAAACATTGTTTTGAGTGCCACGCGGCCGACGCAAAGCAAATTCAGGGCAACTTGCGGCTCGATTTGGCCGAAGCGGTTCTCGAAGGCGGCGACAGTGGCCCAGCCATCAAGCCGGGTAAGCCAGACGAAAGCCTGTTATTGGAGGCGTTACGCTACGAGTCATTTGAGATGCCGCCGGATGGCAAGTTGCCCGACAACGTGATTGCCGACTTTGAAAAATGGATTCGAAATGGTGCAATTGATCCGCGCGTCGGAGAAACTAGCAACAACCAACGTCCCGTCAACATGGAGGCCGGCAAAAGCTTTTGGTCTTTTCAGCCAATTTCTCGACCAAGCGTTCCCGATGTCAAAAAATCCAGTTGGCCTAAAAACGATGTCGATCGTTTTGTGCTCGCTCGATTGGAACAGAGCAACATCGCGCCAGTGGAGGATGCAGACAAAATACAACTGGTCCGCCGGGTTTATTTTGACCTGATAGGTCTTCCGCCGACACCCGAGCAAATAGACGACTTTATCCAAGACAAGCGTCCGGATGCTCTTGCGAGGCTCGTCGATCGACTGCTTGAATCGCCGCATTTCGGTCAGCGATGGGGCCGGCACTGGCTGGATGTGGCTCGGTACTCCGACAGCAGTGGCGGCGGGCGGGTTTTGATTTTTCACGATGCCTGGCGATACCGTGACTACGTAATCGACGCGTTTAACAATGACAAACCTTTCGACCAGTTCATTCGTGAACAGGTGGCCGGGGATCTATTACCTTACCAAGATCACGTGCAGCGCGGCGAGCAACTGACGGCCACCGGATTTTTGATGCTTGGCCCCCATAATTACGAGCTGCAGGACAAAGAACTATTGCGAATGGAAGTTGTCGACGAGCAGATTGACGTCGTCGGCCGTGCCTTTCTTGGCCTGACGCTCGGCTGCGCGCGTTGCCACGATCACAAGTTCGATCCAATACCAACCACGGATTACTATGCCCTGGCGGGGATTTTTCGCAGTACCGATTCGCTGGTCAATGCCAATGTTTCGCGATTCGTGGAAACGGAGTTGCCGCTCGAACCGAAAAAACAACAGTCGTTAGAGGAACACCGCAATCGGATAGCTGATCTGCAACAGCAAATCGACTCAGAGAAAAAGGTGGTCAACAAATTCCAGAAGGCACTGGCGGACATGGGTGGCATTCGTGCGAATTCACTCCACGGCACGGTGATTGATGACCAACAAGCGGAGCTGATCGGCTCATGGAAACAAAGCAATAATGTTAAGCCGTATGTGAATGACGGTTATCGATATGCGTCTGGCAAAGACGCAAAAGCCATTTTCAGAATTGCCGTTTCGGCAGCGGGTCGTTACGAAATCTTGATTTCTTATACGCCGCACTCCAACCGCAGTAAGCAAGTGCCAATCAAACTAATTCATGGCAACTCGGTAACAGAACACACAGTCAATCAAAAACAGATCCCGCAAACCAACGGGCTGTTTCATTTGTTAGGCTCTATCGAAGCCAGTCCCGTTTCGCCAATTACTGTGGAGATACACGCTGCTGCATCCGGTACGACTGTCATCGATGCGGTGCAGATACGAAGTGAAAACGGGCGAGAGAACTCGGCACGAGAATTCGGCGGCGACATTGATCCAATAGCTCACGTGCAAGAATCACTTGCGAAATTGTATTTGCTTGAACAAAAACGAAAATCGGAAATGGCGTCCGCACCCAAATCGCCTCCGCAAGTTATGTCGGTACGCGAACATGATCAGGCCGAAGATTACTTCGTCTGCATCCGTGGAGACGCTCACCGATTGGGTGAGCCAGTAAAGCGACACGCGCTCAGCGTACTTCGCTTAGAGAAAGACCTGGACATCGATCGCAATGCGAGTGGCAGGCGCCAGCTTGCCCAGTGGCTGGTCGACCCGCGGAATCCACTGCCGGCGCGGGTCTACGTCAATCGAGTCTGGTCCCACCTGCTTGGTCATGGGATTGTCCGCACCGTGGATAATTTTGGACTGATGGGGCAGCAGCCTTCTCACCCGAAACTGCTCGACTATCTCGCAGCGGAGTTCATCGAAAACGGTTGGTCTACAAAATCGCTGATTCGTGAACTAGTTAATTCGCGTACGTATCAATTATCCGTCACTCACGTTAAGCAGAATTCCGCCATCGATCCCGAGAACCGTTTGTTATGGCGCCAGGCGCGCCGTCGCCTCGACGTCGAATGCATCCGTGACGCGATCTTGTCGTTTAGTGGCCAGCTGGATCGATCGTCGGGTGGTCCTTCGATTTCGGCGGACCTGAAACGTGAATTTGGATTTGAGTACGATTCTCTAAGGCGGACCGTTTATCTTCCGATTTTTCGCAATACATTGCACGACATGTTGGAAGTATTTGATTTCCCCAATCCGAACCTTGTTACCGGGTTTCGCAATGAGAGTACACTTCCATCGCAGGCGCTTTACTTGATGAACAGCCCGTTCGTTCGCGAGCAGGCGCATGCTGCCGCCGAACGATTGCTCAATGACAACTTACGCTCTGACAAGGAACGACTTGAGCTGGCCTATCGTCGCGCGTTGGGTCGGCAACCGAAACTACGCGAGCAAGACCGAATTATGAGGTTTCTTGATGAGTCGGACTTGAGTAACGAACGTCAGCGATTGGCTGCCTGGACAGACATTTGCCACACTTTGATTGCAAGTCTCGATTTTCGATACGTGCAATGAGAAAATGAGTATACTGATTAACCACCGCAAACAGAGCGAACGAGTAGGCCGGACACAAGGAGCAGCGTGACGAAGTTTCGGCAAATCTTTTAGGGTGCCGGAACTGCGCTTTGCTTGTTAACGGCCTACAGGTAACGGCAACCACATCATGAATACCGAACGCAACACATACTCGCGACGCCAGTTACTTAAATCGTCGGCATGCGGTTTTGGTTCGTTGGCGCTATCCGGCGTGCTTCGTAATCAGTTGCGCGCCGACAATTCTCCGTATCGGTCCAAGTCGACTCATTTTGCGGCTCGTGCCAAACGCGTGATCTTCATTTTCATGCAAGGCGGACCCAGCCAGGTCGATACTTTTGATCCAAAGCCACGATTGGACGAATTGCACGGTCAAAAGATCGATTTTGACGTCGCTCGAACGCGGCAGCGAACCGCGGAAACGGTCATGAAATCACCTTGGTCTTTCCGCAAATACGGTGAGTGTGGCCAGAGTGTGTCTGAGTTGTTTCCATACATGGCAGGCTGCGTCGACGATTTCTGTTTGATTCGCAGCATGCACACCGAAGGTGTCGCTCACGGTCCAGCCACGTTGTTTTTACATACGGGCGCGACGAATTTGATTCGACCAAGTGTGGGTGGTTGGATTTCATATGGTTTGGGCACGGAAAATCAGAACCTGCCGGCGTTTGTTACGATCAATCCACCGCCGACCAAGGGCGGTCCACGAAACTACGCAAACGCGTTTTTGCCAACTCCCCATCAAGGAACGGTAATCAAAGGCAGTCGCGAGTCGGCTCCGATCAAGCACTTGCAGCGCGCCGGCGGGTCCAATGCCGCAAAGCGCCGACAGTTCGAATTGTTGAGGGACATTAATCGAGCTCAGTCTTCGACGGCGCGGGGCGACGATCGGCTCGAATCGGCCATTGAGTCATTTGAATTAGCATTTCGCATGCAAAGTCACGTGCCGCAGGTTTTGGATTTTGCCTGCGAGCCCCAACACATATTGCGCATGTACGGCATCGGCGAAAAAGACACCGACGAGTTTGGTCGTCAATGTTTGATGGCGCGGCAAATGGCCGAGGCCGGTGTGCGTTACATTCAAGTCAGTTACAGTGACACCAAAGACACTCCCAAGTGGGATCAGCATTCAAATCTGAAAGAACACGAAGTTCACGCGCGAAATACGGACAAACCGGTCGCAGGTTTGTTGATGGATCTCAAACAACGCGGCTTGCTGGACGACACGTTGGTTTGGTGGGGAGGCGAGTTCGGTCGTACGCCATATTCACAAAACAATGACGGCCGAGATCATAATCCCAAGGGGTTTTCGGTTTGGCTAGCAGGTGGCGGAGTGAAATCAGGATTTTCATATGGCCAGACCGACGAGTTCGGATACGAAGCCGTCGAAAACAAAGTCCACATGCATGACTTGCACGCCACGATCCTGCATTTGATGGGCCTCGATCACCGGCAATTGACGTATCGATATGCCGGTCGAGATTTCCGATTGACCGATGTTCATGGAAGAATCGTACACGATATTATCGCCTGAACAGACCATGGCCGATTCGCACGGAATCGTCGTTCGCAACCTGCTTGAAAATTTGCCTACCAACTTGGCCGACGAAGTAATCGAAAAGCTGGTTGATCATTCCAACGTTCGCATCGAGCGAATCGTCTCGCACGGACAATCTTCTCCCGACGGTATTTGGTACGATCAATCACAGGACGAGTTTGTCGTCCTGCTCTCAGGATCTGCAAAACTCCAGTTTGATGACGAGGCACAAATTGTTCCGCTCCGTCCCGGCGACTACCTGAATATTCCCGCTCACCGCAAGCATCGCGTGCATTGGACGTCCCAGTCCGAGCCGACGATTTGGCTGGCGATTCATCACGTAGACGGTTCAAATTGAGCAGTGATTCTTTGTAGCTGTTCAAACTGAGCACCAAGGTATCACCCTCCCAAGTTTAGGAGGGTCGAGAAAAATTCGATGTCAATCGATGTTTTCTCGGGGAGGGTTGTTCATCAACATAATCGCAAAACACCGTCCACGGCCGCTCGTTGCCGGCAGCAGGTCGCCGAGCGAGGCCCAGAATCTTTCTTGCCGCCAGTTAAGCCTATTGCGACCATTTGCGACGTATGACGAAACCGTCTTCCGATTGTTCCCACAATGTGGCGTCTAATTGCCACGTAAGGCTGCTCTTGGGATGAGCAACAACGACGTTTTCAACTGGCACGGTGAAACGATTGCGACCGGGTCTGAGAGTTTCTTGCCGACCATTAACGGTAATCTGAAATTCATTCTCCGTCGTGTTGTTGATAAGAAGACTTCCTTGATCCTGGGATGGTCGCTGCGTTACGTTGCTTGCGCCGTCTTGTTCGTCCATGGTGGGACGGGCAGTAACAATTCGGTTTTTTAACTCTGAATATTCCGTGACAAGCTGATTAACCGACGTTGACAAGGCGTCGACTGCTGCCAGCCGCGTATTGATCTCCAAGATGGTTTGGTTGATTCCGGCTCGAAATTCCGTGTCGCCGGTTTTGACCAATTGTTCCATTTGACCGACCTGTCGGTCGATGTATGTCCGAAGACTACTCAGTTGGTCTGAAATCAGCTGAACGTCATGTCGGCTCAGCAGCGGAACGTCTCCTGCAGAATCAACCGTCTGCCTCAATTCACTAACGGAGGAGTTGAGCGGTGTTAGCGCCGCCGTAATCGCATCTGTAACCTGAGATTTGGCTAGATCGGAAAGGCCAGCACTTGTAATCGGATTGTTCGTGTTGAGACTCGTAACACCACGACCGTCAATCATTGGTCGCAACAGGTATCCAAGCACACCGGCAACGGCGACCGCGATTATCAATAATCCCCATAGTGCTACAGAATTTCCGGATTGGCCGGAAACGCGCCGCTCGCGTCGTAACGAAACATCATCTGACATCGAGAAACCCTAGGATCTTTTGTTCTTTGGAAAACCACTTGGCGGATTTCCCGCCAAAAACCGTCACGCATTGATTACTATAGGATACGCTTGGAATCGTGTTGCTGCCAGCATCTTGGTGCAGCTTTTTTTCAATGCGCAAACTCGTTGCCGTGGGAGCAATATTGCCTCGAACGATCAAGAGCATTGCTTTCGGCTGCTGTAAGTCACCGCGCTGACAGTGATTTCACAACCGTTTCCGTTTGTAAACGCCGCGTTGTGAGCCAGAGCACGCCTTGAGTCTCTAGATCGAACGTGTTAGGTCAGGCGTTTTCGAAATCGCATGACACTGGCGAACAGCACAATCACGCAGCAGACGGTCAGGCCGACGACCGAGGGTGTGAGATCGGCCAGCTCGGCCCCTCGTAAAATGATGCCGCGAAGAATCTCGATAAAGTAAGTTGCGGGCAGGGCAAACGAGATCAAATAAATCGGCAGCGGCATCTCGGCCCGGGGAAAAACGAATCCCGATAACAAAATCGACGGCAGCATCACGATAAATGCGAATTGAAATGCCTCCAACTGGGTTTTGGCAATGGTTGATATCAGCAGGCCCAAACCAAGCGAACAAACGGTAAACAGAGTCGATAACCACAACAATAGCGAAATGCTGCCGTTGATCGGAACGCCGAATAGGTAAACCATCACGGCCAGCATGATTAACACTTCGATGAACCCGACAATCGCATAGGGAAACAACTTGCCGAGCATCAACCCACTTCGTCCGACGGGGGTGACAAACAACTGCTCAAGTGTTCCCAATTCCCGTTCCCGCACGATCGCAAACGAAGTCAAAAACAGCGTCACCAGTTGCAGGATCACGCCGACCAATCCGGGCACGAAAAAATGCGAGCTGTCGAGATCCGGGTTGTACAGCAACCGCGACCGTACCTCGATCGGTAACACTCCTCGACCCGCTGTATCCCGCGAAGGCGCTAGCTGCAGCGACTCGCCCATTTCACGCGCCAAGTTAAATGCGACGTTTTGACCGAGCAGTTGCGCCGAACTTTGCGCGGTCGTGGCGACTTGCGAATCGCTACCGTCAATCAGTACTTGCACATGAGCTTGTTCTCCGTGTAGCAGCTGTTCCGTAAAATCGGGTGGAATCACAATCCCGACTTGAGCTCGCCCGGACGTCATCACGTGATCGAAAGTCTGCTGGTCGAATGCTCGCTGAATGATCGTGAATCGGCGCGTATTTTTGAATTTTTCTATTAGCGTCTGAGCCGGTTTGCGCCCATCCATATCGAATACAACGGTGGGAATGTTTTCGATCTGCGTGTTGATCGCGTAGCCAAAAATAATGGTTTGCATTACGGGAACCAAAAACATGAAGAACAATGTCGTTGGTTGGCGGCGAATATGAAGAAACTCTTTGACCATGACCGCCCACAAACCTTTGAGTTCGGAGCCGGTCGACACCAGTCCAGCCGGGACCGGAATGACGGATTCGCTTGCTTGCAAATCTTCCGTGGGACGGTGCCTGGAAGTTGGCTCTACTTGTTCTGACGGATCTGACGATTGATCTGCTGCCGATTCGTTCTGCGACGGACTGGTAAGTCGTAGGGTCTCCCGCTGCGAATGATCATTGACTTCAGCGGATCGCGTGAGCGTGACAAACACGTCCTCCAAGGTCGCTTCGGCACTGGTTATTTCGATTTGCTGCTCGTCCAGATTTAATTCACTTGCCAGCTGATTTGCACTGAGCTGCCCGTCGACGAGCAAATGGACTTTTTCACCGAACAGCGTTGCGTCTCGAATCGGTTTGACGTTGCGTAGGTCCGCCAAATGTTTTGTGGCAGAGGGGAGGTTTAATTCAAATCGACTGGTTCCTTTTGGGGTCACCTCCGGTAGGTTTTTCAATTCACGGGGTTTACCGAGAACCAACAACTTCGAAAGGTATAAATATCCAACGTCGGTGCATCGTTCCGCTTCGTCCATGTAATGAGTGGTAACCAGTAGCGTCACACCCCCGCCGGAAAGATCAAACAGCAGATCCCACAAATCGCGTCGGGCAACTGGATCGATTCCTGCGGTCGGTTCGTCAAGAAACAAAACATCGGGCTTGTGGATCATCGAACACGCCAACGCCAAACGTTGTTTCCATCCACCGGAAAGCGTGCCTGCCAGCTGGGTCATGCGATCTCCGATTCCGGTCAACTGCACAACCGAGTCGCGGCGATCGGCCAGTTGGGTTCTATTGAGACCGTAGATACGACCGTAAAAGTCCAGGTTTTCGGCCACGGACAAATCGGCATACAAACTAAATTGCTGCGACATATATCCGACACGCGGTTTGATTTGTTCGGAGTGCGACGCCGTGTCGAATCCCAGAACGCTGGCCGATCCGGCGGTCGGCGCGAGGATTCCCAACAGCATCCGAATGATTGTGGACTTGCCACTGCCGTTGGGACCGAGCAAACCAAAAATCGCACCCCGCTGGACATCGAACGAGACATCGTCAACTGCAACGAGTTGGCCGAACCGGCGAGAAAGGTGCTCGACCACAATTACCGGCGGGCTCATTAATTCGCTTCCACTGGATCAAGCCAGACGTTTGCCGTCATCCCGGCTCGCAATTCACCAAATTTCAAACCGTCCGGCCCGTTGGCGAGCGAAACACGGATCCGATAAACCTGCTTGGCGCGATCGTCCGTCGTTTGGACATTGCTGGGAGTGAACTCGGCTTGGGTTGAGATGAAGGTAACTTGCCCCGCAAACTCTTGATCCGGCAAACTATCGATCGTGACCCGTAGCTGCTGGCCGACTTGGATGCGCAAGAATCTTTGCGGCACATATGCGCGAACCCACAAATTTTTATCGGAAAGCAGGGTCAGTACCGGGGCACCCGGTGCGACCAGATCACCTGGCTGGAGGTCGAGCGCGTCAACGTATCCACTTGACGCTGCGACAATCGTCAGCTCGTTCTTTTGCCGGCGAATGATTTCCAATGCGGCTGCGGCGGCATCTCGAGCGGCTCGCGCCCGGTCGATTTCCTCCGTGCGAAAGCCTTTCTTGGCCAGCTCCCAGGCCAGCCTTGCCTCTTCGACGCGAGATTGCGCCTCGATTAGTTCTTGTTCACGCGCACCGGATTTCAGAACTGCCAACTCGTTTTCGCGGACCTGCACGTTGGCCGTTGCCGCATTAAAGGTTTCTTCGGCGCGGTCAAAATCAGATTTCGATACGGAACGAGTTTGATACAAGTCCTTCAACCGATCATATTCGTTTTGTGCGCGAACCAACTCAGATTGGGCGGCATTCAATCGGCTTTTCGCCACTTCGATCTCTTCAGCTCTCGGTCCCTCTTCCAACAATTTCAGTTTTGCAGTCAGCTGATCCAACCGCGCCTTGGCTTGGCCGATCTCTTCTTCCCGCATGCCCTTGGTCATTTTTTGCAGGTCGGCCTCGCGGACAGCCAATTCGGAAGTCGCCTGCTGTTCTCGTTCGTTCATATCGTACAGTTCAAACGCGACCAGCGGCGTTCCGGCCGTGACGTGATCACCTTCGTTAACAAACACTTTTTCCACACGACCGGCTACGCGCGAACCGACACGGATCTCGTCGGCTTCGACGACCCCCGAGACAAAACTTGGTTGTGAACGAATTTGGCTGTAGATAATCAACGCAATCAATGCGGCGGCCACCAAAACAATCAGCGCCATTCTCCGAATCATGTTTGCTCCTTTTTGCGTCAAGCAACTAGCGATCGGACCAACCCACCGGCTGGGTCCAAGCTTGTTCAAATTGGTTATCGAATGACGGATCGGGATGTGGTCGGCTGGACGTAACAAGGGCGCGCACATAAAGCTCGTCGCCGCTGAAATGATACATTGGCTGCAGGCTCGAGTCGGTCTTTAGGACTTCGCCGATGTCACTGGAGTACTTTCGAGTGGTGCGAATCGGCTGGCCTTTTTCGTCTCTGCGCGGTTCCGATTGCTCGTCGTAGTTGCGGCGAGTGCCGATAAATTTGGTTTCATAGGTAACTCCGGGGGCACCATCGATTTTTATCGAAAGCACCTTCTGTTCGTTGTTGTACGCGATATCCGCCAAAACGATTCCACTACTTGCGTAAA
>CAJHZH010000540.1_pt1 | contig 13979 bp, 12 predicted proteins | sample 9198951 | NCBI WGS metagenome assembly CAJHZH01 (sample SAMEA7708381, study PRJEB35096) | sediment metagenome | biome: marine neritic benthic zone biome [ENVO:01000025]; feature: sediment [ENVO:00002007]; material: shallow marine sediment [ENVO:03000034] sea grass bed [ENVO_01000059] ...
AACGTTTTGGTAAACTGACATCGACTGTCCGATTTGATCACCAAACAACTGAATTTCCGCCGTCTTGGTGGGACCCGAACGTTTTTTCATTCCGTTGCCATATCTCCCATAGGTTTCGTACATCTGTCTCCACATGCGCGATGCGTCATCGATGGCAAATTGATTTAGCCAAAGCGGTCGCCATAGTGGTTCCTGCGGAAGTGTTTCGGCGATGTCCCAGGTTGTAAGATCGGCACCCGTTTTGAAGACGACCTTGTTGTCAAAAAACAACAATTGACCCGCGGGACGCCATTTGCCTTTTTTCCATTTCGCGATTAATTTACTTTCGTCGCTGCCCACCGTTGATTCGATCGCCTCGGGTGTTGCCTCGGGACCAAATTTGACGCTTCCGACATAGGCCTCCTGAGCGTATCGGTCCTTGGGAGCAAAAAAGTACTGCCACTCAGCAACTAGATCCGTTGCTAACGTATCCTCAGGCAATGGCGGCATAATTCCGAATCGGCGCACGCCGCCGAGACGATGGGTCCAATTTGAAGTACCGCCATCGTTTGGGTCCAACTGAGGAATATTGGAAATCATCACCTCAACCGATTCATGCAGGCGGTCCATGGAATCGCTGCCGTGTTCCGCCGCTTTGGCCAGTGCCGACCGCGCAGATTCAACATCGCCGACATAAATCGAGGCAACGGCAATTCGCAGCCAAACTTGATCAAGCGGAATCGATGGATCGGGATACAATTCGGTAATCTTGCGGAGTAGACGAACCGCACCTACAAAATCGAAATGATCGAGATAGATGCACGCCAAACGGAACGCGGCATCGTCACCTAACGAACTCAGAAAATAGCCTTTGACAACCTGGGCGAGAATGTCCCGGTCGTTTTCATTGCTGGCCTGTGCCATCAATTCCTTTGCATTTGCGTCGGCTCCAATACGATACGCCCGCAATCCTTCCGGCGGCAGCTTGGCAAGAATGGATTCCACCTGTTCCGTCAGCGAATAATAGGTCTCTCCATTTTTGGTGAATAACGTATCTCCGCTTTCCTCCAGGATCGACTGCCACAATTTCGCTGCAATCCGGTGCCTGCCGTCTTTATATAAGTCATCAGCCTGCTTAAGCCGCGCCATCAGATCGGGGTCCGTCTTGAGGGGAGCGCCACCCATATAGCGACCTTCCCCAGTCAGGTCATCTTCCGCTTCCTTCTTGTCGTCGGATTTGTCAACGGCAACCTTCGTAACCGCTCTCTGACCGTGCAGCGTGTTGAAACTAAAGAACAGCGTTACCGTGAACAAAGCCAAGGAAAATGTTCCGCTGATCGTTATGGCAAATGCTGAACGTTGATTCATCTTATTGCGTCCACAATTAGTTAACGTTTGCGTCCAAACCACCAACCCAAAAACTGTTCCAAGCCGAGGATCCCTGCCAACAGCAACAACACCTGCGGCCATATTTCGTTGCTGCTGCGTGTTTCGTTCTTCAACACCAACTCGTCCGCCGTCAAAATTTTCGTGTTCTGCCCAAAAAAGTCACTGGGCAGCTGTGAAACATCCATTCGACTCAAATCACCTTCGCTCGGATCCACATTTGCGGCGTGTAAAATACCCTCTTTACCGCCGTCATTTTTTTTGAAATCTAATTGATAAAAACCGCGATATGGCAAGTCGTCAAAACGCACTTGGTACAATACACTTTCCTGACTCTCGGTTGACTGGTCGAGCGGCTTTGCGCTGGCTTCAACTTTTTCTTCTATCGGATCCGTCAAAGAAACGCGAAGATCGTACAGCGACAGGTCAACGATCTCGCTAATCGATCCTCCCACTCGAGTCTTTGCCGTCCCCATCGGATTACCCGCCAGGTAATTCACCAAGTCCCACATCACGCAAATATACGTCGGATGACCGGGCCACAGTGTCCAATCCGCGTCCGCCGGGATCGCAAACGTAACGACGCGTCCGTCGCCGAGTGTTTTGTCCGCCAGCGCTGGCGAATTTTCTTGGTTGCTTAATCTCAGTGGCACCGAAACCACCGATCCGAGTTGGTCCTGTTTGATCGTTGTATTCCACCAGGAAAAAACCTCGACCTTCCCCATATCCACTTCTTCATCCAGTGTCACTTGAAGCGGGGGATATTGGGGGTCTTCCACTTCCATAAAAATCCAACTGCTGCGGGCCGCATCACCTTCGATCGCCGTCAACCCGACCGGAGAAAGTCCGTTGCCGTCTCGGTAAAAGGTCTCGTTAAACGTTGATGCGCGAACACGATCGCCCGGCATCAGCACCAGACCGCCTCCATCCTCCACCCACTGCTGCAATGATTTGATACGATCGGTGGATGCCTCGTCGACATTGCACAAGAAAATGCCTTTATATTTTGTCAACGACACCGTTTCGAATTGGCCGACCGTCGCGATATCGACCAGTAATCCGGTGCCCGGCAATCCAATCGATTGTAAGTAATATGCCTCGCTACGTTCCGGACGCAAAGCAGACGGATCACCGTCGACGATCAGAATCGGCAAACCTTTTAACGTGCGAGCGGCAAAGAACCCAACACTGTCCTGAGTCAGATGGTCACGGACTTTTCCGTCTTGAATGATTTCGGCAACAACACGAAAGTTCATGCGATTTTGTGTTAGCTGATCCTGGAAATCCATCGCAGCGAACTCTTCTTCATCGGTTTGGAACAAGTACGGAAAGGTGACCGTTTCCGTGTTCCCGGGAGCAATTGAGGCGATCTTTTCTGTCTGGGGTTGAAAATCATCGACGCGGAACCGCAGTTCGACATCGTCCGCGGTCCGCTCACCATAATTAGTTACGGACACGGTAAACCGGACGATCGCATTGGCCACCAACAAATCCTGAGCTCGAATTTCTGAAACGACAAGATTTTCCTCCAATGTCGACCCGACATCGACAAGGAATGTATTTTCCGCTGTCTCGCTAATACCCGCTAATATCCGGTTGGGTGAGTTTTCCGAATCTGTAATCGAAGGATTCTGCCAATCTCGTTTTCGCATATCAGTCAAAACGTAAACAACCGGGTTGGCCGTTGACCGATCACCTTCGACATAGCTGCGAACCTCGGTGAGCGATTCGTCATACTTGGCGATTTGATCAGAGCACCTGATCTCGTCGATACGCTGAATCAGATTGTCAACAGTATCAGCGTTGACCGCCTCATTAACCAACAAAGGCTTATCCGGTTGACTGGTTATGAACAAGGTAAAGTAGTCGCTGTTCTCGTCACGCGAAAACGTCTGCAACATCTGCTTAATCCGATCCTTGGCCTCGTCGAAAGCCGGCCGATTGCCAATCAACACCTGCTGGCTAAGCGAATCATCTAACAACAAGATACGCTTAAATTCCTGAGCCTGTCCCAATTTGCCGGCCAATTCCGAAGGAAGAAAAGGTCGGGCCAGCAGAAATCCCAATAACAACATGGCCAAACAACGAAGCAACAAAAGAATGAAGTTTTCGAGTTTGACTCGGCGGCGGTTCTTCTTGTCGGCATCGAACAAGAAATCCATCGCCGCCCAATCAACGATTCGAAATCGGCGTTTGTTGAGCAAATGGATAATGATCGGCGAGGCTATTGCAGCCCCTCCAATCATCAACATTACCGGATTGAACATCCAAGTGGCGAGCCAACCCATAAGATTTCCCTGATTCCTTTATGTTATCGACGTAAAAGACTCTTGCGACGTTTCTGTCGAAAACTCAAATAACCCGATAAAGCGGCGTCCAATGGTTTCGAAGTATCCAGCAAAACGTGATCGATGCCCGATGAAGCACAAACCTTTCGCACCTCTTTCATATATCGATCCACTTCTTCCAAATACGTCGCCCTCAACGCGCGCGGTTCGGTATGCAGTTGCAAATCATTCTCAAGGCCGCGGAACAAAGTGTTTTCTTGAAACGGAAATGTCAGCTCGTCCGAGTGCATCACATGAAATACGATGACTTCGTGCCGCCTCAGCCGGAATTGTTGCAGCGATTGCCCCAATTGCTTTGGATCGAGAAACAAATCGGAAATCAAAATCACCATCCCACGTTGGCGAATTTGATTGGCAAGCGTCTGAAATACCTCGTTGACATCCGTTTTGTCGTCCGGAGACAACTGCTCCAGTTCGTGAAGCATCAACTTCAAATGTGACGGATGCGAGCTGGTTTTTAGAGCTCTGTCAATCTTGTCACTAAAAAAAACCATGCCCACGGCGTCCTGTTGTTGCTGCATCAAATAGGCAAGCGATGCCGCCGCAGTGGACGAATAGTCAAACTTGCTCCAACCTTGTTTTTCGCCGTACCGCATCGATTTGCTGCAATCCAGCAAAATCGTGCACTTGAGATTGGTCTCCTCTTCGTATTCCTTAATATAGAAGCGATCCGTCTTCGACCAGACCTTCCAATCGATATGCCGCAGATCGTCGCCGGGCGCGTATTCACGATGCGTGGCGAATTCTACAGCAAAACCGTTATATGGACTGCGATGTTGGCCCGTGATGAAGCCCTCAACAACCAGCCGGGCGCGGACATCCATCCGCTTGATCCGGTCAAGAACTTTCGGATCCAAATATTTGTCGGGTGTAACGTCGGTGGCCACAGTGCTAATTCAATCAAAAAACAGGATGACAGGTTGGATCTTCCACAATTACGTCTCGCAATCACGCAAATGCTTTGACCAGTTCCGGAGCGACCTGATCCCCTTCGTTTCGATCAGGAATGTTCTCGAGCAATTGGTCAATCACATGGTCCGAAGTGATCCCGGACGATTCGGCGTTGAAATTCGTAATGACTCGGTGTCGCAGTACGGGATGGGCGACCGCACGGATATCTTCCGTCGTTACGTAATACCGGCCCTCAAGGATCGCGCGGGCCTTTCCGCCAAGCAGCAAGTATTGCATACCTCGCGGACCGGCACCCCAGCTAACCGTATCCTTGACGTATTCGGGCGCGTCTTCGTCGCGCACGCGTGTCGAACGAACCAACCGCAGCGCGTAATGAATAATGTGTGGCGCCACCGGCACACGCCGAACCATTTTTTGAAGCTTTAAAATATCCTTGCCTTCGAGAACTTGTGATACGTCCGGAACCATATCGGCAGTTGTCGTTTGCGCTATCGTGTATTCTTCGTCGTAATTGGGATATTGGACAAACACTTTGAACATAAAGCGGTCCTGCTGCGCCTCGGGCAACGTGTAGGTTCCCTCCTGTTCAATCGGGTTCTGCGTCGCCAAAACAAAAAAGGGCGCCGGAAGCGGGTGGCGATGTCCACCAATCGTTACCTGCTTCTCCTGCATCGACTCGAGCAATGCCGCCTGTGTTTTGGGAGGCGTACGGTTTATTTCATCCGCCAAAATGATGTTCGAAAATACTGGTCCCTCGAGGAATTTGAACTCGCGCGTACCCGACACTCGATCTTCCTGAATGACCTCAGTTCCAGTGATATCGCTGGGCATCAGGTCGGGAGTGAACTGAATCCGGTTGAACTTCAGATTAAACGTTTTGGCCAACGTACTGACCATCAACGTCTTTGCTAAACCGGGAACTCCTTCCAACAGACAATGGCCCTGCGCAAAGATGGCAATCATCAATTGTTCGAGAACTTCACTTTGCCCGACAATGATTTTCCCCAATTCCGTACGTACACTATCGTAAGCACTCTTGAGGTTTTCTAAACTTTCGAGTTCGTCACTGGTCAGGTTTTCATTGGATTGGGCGTCAGGAGAATGGTTCATATATTGGTTCCTAAACAAACGCTAAAACGAGGGTCTAAGGTAAATAACTGAAGCTAAGTCGTTGTAAGCTAACACGGGCTTTCGGCACGGGGGTAAACACTGTCCAACGAATACCATCCCAGCGAAAAAAATCATCCCGAATGTTGTTGGGCGGTATCTGATCACCGACTGGTAAGAATCCTCTCCAATCCGATCGCCTCTTCTCGGAATAAGCCATTCACGTGGTCTCCGCGATTTGTCCCGATCCTAATTGTAACTAAATCAAGCGTAGAATCACCACCTGACGCGCAAATGCGCAGGCCGTGAAGATCTAAATGTCTTATTACCTTAAACAGCATACAACGCTGATACGATTCGCAAAAACGATTGATATTGTTAGTTTTTTACCGATCTGGACTGTCGCACCCAGCCCACACAAATTGACTGTACCTATGCTTTATCCTAGACACCTCGTCGGTTTTCGATTGTTTTGCTGAAATAAAGGCATAGGGCCCGACGAATATCGCGTCCAAACGGCTTATGCTTGCCGATATTTGGTGGCGACGTTTTTGTTGGTGCATCGAATCTTTGCATCGGATGTTTAATCACGCATAATAACTGTCATGGGATCAGTTAAGGGTCATATTCGGGAAGCAACCGATCTGCGGTCGATCAGCTTATCGATGGCGGTTCACGTCGTACTGTTTATCTGTCTGGCATTGTTTTGGAACTCGTCTCGCCAATACGGATCCGAAGAACCATCGCGACGGGTCTCACTTGTTCTGGCGACCGAAAACGAGCAACCCGAATACTTGAATCAGGACGATCTTCTCGATGAGACGATTCGCGACAACACGCAGTCGGACCAAACCGCCTTGCCGAGTGACGAACCGCCACCGGTTGACAACTCACAATTGTTCACCGAGCAAGCAACGATTGATTTGCCGTTACCGGGATTGGACGCAACGTCGATGACCGATGTTCCCAATCCAGCAAACAAATCTTCTCGAACGATTCGCTTGACTCCCGAACAGCAAAAAATGCTCGACGCCGAACGCGCCGCGTTTGAAGCGCGCCGTCCAAAAGGTCCGGCCACCACGTTGCGCGTGTTCAACTCCGGTGAAATGACTGGAAGAAAATTCGTATTTGTCATCGACCGGTCCAAAAGCATGGGCGGACAAGGACTCAACGTCCTGCCTGCCGCGGCCAATGAGTTAACGGCAGCCATCAATCAGCTCAAACCCTATCACCAATTTCAAATTGTTGCTTACCATCACAAAACCGTTGCGATTCAAAAACGCACTCTTCTGGCCGCGACCGAAGAAAACAAAAACAACGTATCGGACTTCATCGGAAACCTGGCCGCCTTCGGCGGCACCGAACATGAAGGCGCCCTCATGGTCGCCCTGGGTATGGACCCGGATGTCGTTGTCTTGATAACTGACGGCGGATTGCCTGCATTGAACCAGGGCCAATTGGCTCGAATCCGTCGCGCGGCGGATGGCGCACAGATTCATTGCCTGCAATTTGGATCTGGCCCGCCGCAAAGCCGCAATTCATTTATGCGTTTGCTTGCAGCGCAAAACAAAGGGTCGTTCCGCTATATCGATGTCAATCAGTGGGGCGCTGAAAATTGAATACCAAACAGGTAAATAACATGAATATTCTTCAGCATGTGGTCAATTCAATCGTGATTCAAATTGGTACTCTGTCAAAGTTCGCATCGGACACGGCACGGTCGGCGGCGTGGCTGGCAATTGCCGCATGCTTTTTTGGCAATGCTGGGATGGGATTGGGATCGGGTCATGCCAATCTCAACGCGCAGGAGACACTGGAACTGTCGGTTCAAATGCGTGACGGAACCGTGTTGCAAGTACAGGCAGACGACAGCCGGCTGGACTGGAACACGGTTTCAACGGATGGCACGATTACACAGAAACAAGTCTCGTTGAGCGAAATAAGCTCATTGGAATTGGCCAAGAGCCCGGCAAGCAAGCAGGTCGCCGACATTCGCCGCCTGGTAACCGAGTTGGCAAACGACTCTTACACAAAACGTCATCAAGCTGAGAAACAACTGATTACAATTGGAAAACCATTTCAAACCATCATCCAGCAAGCAATAGATCACAAGGAGGCGGAAGTTCGATACCGGGTTTTGCGAATCCTTAAACAGCTGGAAAAAACCCCAAAATCAAACGATATCAAAGCGGCTATTGAATTCGACAAGCTTGTGCTCAGCGATGGCAGTAGTTTTGAAGGGGATGTCGTCGATTGGTCGCTAACCTGCACATGGCACGGTAACGCGATGTCGCTTGACCGCACCAATATTTTTACGATTCACCGAGTACAGCCCAGCGAGTTGTCGCCGGTCCTTTTGACAAGCGATGCGGCCAGCGTAACCCCCTTAATCCGCGACACAAAATTCTTTACCGATGACGGCGTGCTCAAGTCGGGTATGGTGCAAGCCGCCTTTCAAAAAGGTCCCAACGGCGAAGAATTGGTCACCGATAAAAAGATTCCCGTCGACGAATATTTTGCGTTTCTGGGCTGCCTGTTTAACTGCGAGAAACAGGACGGACGCGTGATCATCTCCGGCTTTCGCTTCAAACAGAGTCGCAGCAAAAAAAACTCGATTGGCAACTACTACTTAAGTCCGGAAACGGGCAAAGACGTCCGCTACAAGGGCGTTTTACGCATCGACTTTTGCTTGCCAAACCAGGCCTCTATCCCAGCCACGGTCGAGGCCGTCGGCATGTTTCTGGAAATCGTCGTTCCCAAGCATACGATGATCGAAGCTTATAACTCCGCCGGACACATTATCGGAGTGACCCAGTCGGCTCGAAAACGCAATTCGTTTGTCGGGCTTGATTCCAATGTTCCGATAGCCTACATCAAAGTTCGCGCAAACGAGTATTTGGAGTTGGGACCCGAAGAAGGAGAACTTAATCGAGATTTTGCCGTCGACGATCTTTGCTATTCGCAACCCAAACTGGCAGTCGATATTAATCGGTCAAGCAATTATGTGATCGTGACAAAACGCGGCGAACGCGTTTTGGCGGGTTCGATTCAGTTGACCGGTTCGACACTTTTCATGCGCGATCTAACCAGCGGTCACGATGAACTTTCTATTCCTAACGACCAGGTCCATTGGATCGTCGGACCGGAAAAACTTGAAACGGCTTTGCTCAACAAAGGTGTTTACGTAATGACAACGGACGGATCCGTGGTGCATTGCAACACCGCGATGCAGCTGGAACTCTCAAGCCAATCAAATATCAAAATTGGTGAATCGGACATCGTTGGCATTTGGGGAGCAGCTGGAACAGCCCGCTACCCGCAGTCCGGTGACTTTGCACAAGGCTCGGTGGTTGTCGTTCGACCCATCAATCGAGTGGCAACCAATGACGCCAAACTGTATATGGCTGATGCCAGCGTGGACATTGCTCTGATCGATGCCATCAATTTTGAACAAGGCCTGATCGATAATGATGAGATCGCAATCAAAAGTTCAGCGGTGCCCAAGAACTTGGGACTGGATGACGACGAAATGGCATCCATTGACTTAACCGAAGATCGACAATCCACCATCTGGTTCAAACCGCCGGTTCAGCGAAAACAAGGGACCGGCCTGTTGCGGACCTACGATGGTCAACAATTTGTATTGAACGGCGAATTCGGATTCAAATTGGATTCGGTATCGCAAGATTCCGTATCGATTTCTCACGGCGACGACACGATTTCGTTCCCGCTGGAAAAAATCAAAGCACTCGAAATTCCCGCTAAATAAAATTGATAGCCTCGATTCACGATTGTCATCGCAGAGGTTTGAGATAGTTTTGATCATTTGAATCCATCAATTCCTTCGCGACACGGACGCTTGTCCTGGAATAGCCAAGGTGTTCATAAAACGCATGAGCATCGGCGAAGCGAAAATTACTCGTGATCTCCAAAAGCCCGCATCCCGCTTCAGCCAACACAGCTTCCGCTGCTGTGACAAGCGCCTTGCCGATCCCGCAACCGCGCGCGGACTCGTCGACAAAAAGAGCAGTGATTCGCCCCACGGGTCTCGGGCGGTGCAATACGATCATCTGATGTAAAGTCACCACACCAAGTAGTCGTCCATCGGTTTGTTCGGCTACCAATGCAGAGTTGCCAGCCTGAGCCCATTGCGTCCACCGTTGGGCAATCGAGTCTGTACCGATCGGGTGTCCCAATGCTGCAAGAAACCTGGCTATTTCCGGTGCGTCGCGCTCTTCAGCCCATCGAATAGCAGGGTCTGACATAACTGTTCGGATCAATGGATCGCTGGTTAGGAACGGTCAACTTTTTCGAATATTTTCAAATACTCTTCGACGGAGCCCAATCCAACCGATAGGCGACGTTTGTTGAGGTTTTCGGGGTCCTCAACTTCTCTGACCTCGACTTTGCCGTTTGGGTAATGGACTTGAGTGCCATATCGCTGCGGTTTGTTCTCCGCGACCAGGACACGATCGGTCAAATACGCAATGTCGCTCTGAGCTACTTCACCGTCAGGCATTTTGGTCATCAGCTCCAAGCAATGCTTTTGGAATTTGGGATCGAGGTCAGCGTGTTGAGCCAGCAGCCAGGCGTTGTGCGCACCTTCTTTTCCCACGAGCGTCTTTCCAAGCCAGCCGTGTTTTTTCACTTGTTTTTTTAACCAGGCTGCGTTTTTTTTGTCGATTTTGACCGTGCGGTTTACTAGTTCTAACTCCTTTTTCTTGTAGTCCTTGTCGTTGCGGTCCAGTTTACCCAACGATTTGCGGGCTACCTGATCGGCCTCAACCCGCTTTGCAAGTTCGTCGCGGATTTCGGGAAGTTTGCATTCGGTAATTTCGGTTTTATCTTGAGCCGAAATCGCGGCGCACGGCAACAATAGTTTGACAACCAAATTTATGTAGACCAACTTGTTCATATTCTTAACCATGCAAACACAAATGCCAGCAGCGTCCAGATTTCGCGACGAGTCGGGGTAGTTCATGAAATCAACGCGACGGGGTCAGATGAATGTCGAGCAACCTGCAGACCAAATGGATATAGTGCCGTTTGATCATTATAGGCCTCCTGAAAATGACGAACAGATTTTGAACGCTCCACGATCTTATTGTTAACCTAAATGCGGATTAAATTCCGGTATCGGATCCGGGATCGTCCATTCAATAAACGTATTAAACCCAATTTCAACAACTTCATTTGGCGTCACCCCAGGAAAATTCTTGGGATCCGGGCGGCCAACCGAATATTGGAAACCGTCGCAAAGGTGGTGCAATTCACAACCTGGTCCCATCGCGACGGCCATACCCGATTCCATCGTTTCGTATTCGAGCGGCACTGAATCCGGCAAGTCGGATTCGGCGACGATGAAGACACTGCCAGTGTAAAGAGCTTCGGTTTCGCCGTTGGGCGCGATAAATTGAACTTCATGGTCATTGACCGTTTCAAGTCCGAACTGACGGAAGAATTCGGCAATCGGTTCGCGGGCGAACAACTCCTCTCTGATCATTGAGAAATTGCGACAGCCGCAGCAATCGCATTTTGAAGAGGCCGACCCGAGATGCTTATCTAACGCGCGGGTACGTACCGGATCGCACCGGAGTGTAACGCCACCAATAATCATCATTTCATCAGCCATACCGACTGTTCGCTCGTTTGATAATCATGACCCTCACTTGGGTGAGGCAGCTTTTGCCTACAGGTCGATGCCTGTGATTCGTCGATGACGATAAATCGACAAAGCGATTAAGAATTCGTTTGCTTGGGCTGTTTATACCTTCAACCCAAAAAACAACCAAATGAATTTCTGCGTTGCAATGCGTTGTCAATCCTCGTCGTACCGCAAAACGTTGATCGTGTATGACGTCTCGCCTCCTTCACGTGCATTGTTAGGCAGTGGCGTTACATGATCGGTTGGATCTCATGTTCAGCCCATCTCGGCCAGATCTTTTTTACACGCTCCATCAACGAACCGGCAAGCGTCACCGTAGATTCGTGTGATGCATAAAGAACCCAGTCAACAACTCGGGAGGTCCAATACCCTTCAGCACCCGTGTACACGGGTTCAAATGCCTCCGTTTCCTGCACGAAGTTAGGACCGTATTCACGGAGTTCAAAAATTCTTTTGACATTGGTGGCGTTGAGTTCCCGTATCAACGCTTCTGTGGGAACCGCACCGTGGAACGCATCAGCATCAAACGCGACGACGTGTTGTTTTGTTTGAGACAGCGGATACCAGTATTCAGCGCGATCAATACACCATTTCTCCCGTAGCGTCTCCCATACCGCGTTGACTTCTGACTCAGTTAGCACGCGCTGGTAAGGCAATGCGTCGTAGTCCCAGACCGCCTGATCGTTGAGGGAGGCGACAAAGGCCGAGTACTTTGCACGTTCGTCATCCTGGGCGTTCCGTACCACATCGTCCATAGGATCGCGGGTAAAGTCGTCATCCGCTGATTCGCCGAGAGCGTCCAGCAGACGTTGCGTTGCTGCAAAATCATCAAGCTGGTCGGGGTCAATGGTCTCCACCGCAATACGGATTGCCTTCAACATGTTGTAGCGGGGAAAGATATCTTTCTGCTTCGCCGAATAGCGGTAGCCACCGGCAGTATCGTCGTGTCGAGTTGCAGCGTAAACATCGCACCAGTGTCGATACTGGTCGTAGCAATATCGCCGGACCGCATTGTGTAATGCCTGCGCCGCGTTGTTCATATTGAGTTGGTTCGCCTAACGTCAAGCATAACTGAGCCGAACTTACGGCCCAAGTATTAACAGGTTTTCAAATTATAGGCGAACCCGGCGCGCCGGGAGCCTCGGTCGATCCGTTTCTTAACGCCAGTCACCAACATCCTACACATTATGATCGTCAAAGCCCTCTGTAAGTGACATCGGAGCGTGCTTACGCCAAGCGTCGATCAGTGCCCGAAGGACGCTGCCTTCCTCCGCGTTTTTGAGAAATACTATCGTGGCACCGTTGCGCCCATGCGCCTTTGCAAGCCTCGAACACGTCTGGGGCTTCGTTAAGCAATTCAACTTGGAGTTCGCGCGAAAGCTTGACCACACCCCAGTCCTCTTGTGCAAAGAGCGTCGCAAAGATCTTGCCCCGCACTCGAAAATCCGGATGGTTCTTGTGCTGGCTCTCTGACGCTTCGGGAAGGCTCAGAGCGAGTTGGCGAAACTTCTCGGGAGTCATGGATCAATTGCCAATTGGGTCGGAAAGCGTCCGGCAGCACGGAATTTCACTTTGCTCTTGTACCGTTGTTTTCCCTGTTTGCCACTGGTTTCCCGTTGTGGTGTCACAAGATTGTATCCGTGCCAAATTGATCGCTGGCCGCTCGTAGACCCGGACGTGCGCCGTTAACGCATCCGGCTCCCAGGCTTCACTGGTCACGATCAATTCACCGAGCAAGCGGTTTCTCGTGTCGCCGGTAGCCTGCACTGGCTTGTGCGGGACGACAACATCGAGGCGCTACCTGGTCCTCTCGATATCTCCATCGTAATGTGACGCAGCCAATTTATCACGGTGATTCCGTCTCTGAGTACGGACCGTGTCCGGTCTGAGTCACGTGAAACCCTGGCCCCCTTCGCTGCACCTGTATTACCCGGCTTCTCGCTTCCCGATTGGAATTTGGGCCGCGTCGGTACTATGTGGCCATCCGATTCCCTGAAAGTCATTTGCCTTCCTTGCTTATTCCGCTTGTTGGGCATACTCGGTCGATCGTGATTGGAAGTCATGGTTCGACCAAGAACGTCAGGGCCTCACTGGTTGCCTGATTGACGTGATGTGTAGCGCGAATGGGGCGCCGACTCCGGGTCTCTTCGCACAGCTTGCCGATAGCGCGGCGCGAAGTATTGCCTTGGGGCGTGAACAAACCTTGGGCAGATTCCAACAGGTACAAAATTTCGGAGCTCATTCCCGTTCACAGCCGCAGGGCGACCTGCGGTCCGTTCATCCTCACTACCTTTCTGTGTACGCTTCAACCGCCGACTTCGACCGTCTGGTCTTATACGGCAGCTGCAACACTCGATACTGGGCGCGTGGCTAGCGCTTACCCAGGCGGGATCTCCCCCCGCTCGTCAATCAGACCTTGCCAGTCCGCACGTGCATCCTGTTGTTATTTGAACTTTCTTGGCGAGGTTGGAATGGCTATTTCCGGTACCATTCAATGTCGCACTTTGGATGTAACTTTTCAAATGCGATGACAGCCTCGGTGGTGACGGGACGGTTGGCAGTCAAGTCCGTATCGGTGAGAT
>CAJHZH010000970.1_pt1 | contig 13937 bp, 14 predicted proteins | sample 9198951 | NCBI WGS metagenome assembly CAJHZH01 (sample SAMEA7708381, study PRJEB35096) | sediment metagenome | biome: marine neritic benthic zone biome [ENVO:01000025]; feature: sediment [ENVO:00002007]; material: shallow marine sediment [ENVO:03000034] sea grass bed [ENVO_01000059] ...
GCGCGCCCTCTTCCGAAAAGATGGAGCTGATTGATTGGTGATGATGAATCCGTTTGATCGCTTCTCCCAACAAATTGGCAACTGATAGTCGTTCGATTTTTGTAAGCGAATTGTTGGAATCCAAGGGGATACTGTCGGTGATCACTACACTGTCAATCGGCGCATTCTGCAATCGTTCGACCGCTTTCCCGGCAAATACACCATGGGTTGCGGCGACATGGATTTCTCGGGCCCCACATTGCTTAACCAAATCCGCCGCACCACAGATCGAGCCGGCGGTGCTGATCATGTCGTCAAACATCAGCGCGATACGGCCGTCGATCGGACCACCGATGATATTTGCTTGTTCGACCGAATCTGCGCTCTTACGCCGTTTGTCTATAATTGCAATCGAACCGCCCAGTCGCTTGGCGTGGCCCACCGCGCGTTTAATGCTACCTTCATCGGGACTAACAATCACCAGTTTATCTTGCGGTACGTTCATCAGCTTGAAATGCCGATTCAGGACTCGACCGGCGTAAAGGTGGTCGACCGGGACGTCAAAAAACCCCTGGATCTGTGCGGCATGCAAATCCATGGCCAGCACGCGATCCGCACCGGCGCGGGTAATCAGATTTGCAACAAGCTTCGCAGTGATCGGAACGCGTCCTTCATCCTTGCGATCTTGTCGGGCGTAGCCAAAATACGGAATAACGGCGGTCACCCGTTCCGCACTGGCGCGTTTGCACGTGTCGATCATGATCAACAATTCCATCAAGTGGTCATTGACCGGTGGACAGGTAGGTTGCACCAGGAATACATCGCGGCCACGTACGTCTTCGATCTTGCAGTGAAACTCGCCATCGGGAAAGGTGACGAGGCTGCAGTCACCCAAATCCAAATTCAGAAACTCGCATATTTTGCGTGAAAGATCTTGATTCGCCCGGCCGCTAAAAATTTTGAGTTCGTGCATTTCATCGTTAACGGTTAAAGATTATGTCAAGTCGATTGCCTGATTTTGACTGATCATTTCTTGTTCAACGATTGCCAGTTGCTCAACCGTATTGATTGATAGCGCCTCGCACGGCTTAAGAACGGGCAGTGCCTGCACGTCGTGTCCCTTGTCAATTAGAATACCCGGCACGTCCGTGATGTAATACTCACCTTGTTGATTATCGTCTGTCAATTCGTCCAACGCTTCAAGCAGCATTCGACAATCCACCAGGTAGGTACTCATGTTGACTTCTCGAATCTTTCGCTGATCCTCGGTGCAGTCCTTTTCTTCAACTATCCCGGTAAATTTGCCGTCCCCGTTTCGCACAATTCGTCCAAGTCCCGTGGGATTGTCATGAATCAGGGTACCCAAAAGACAGGCCGACCGGTTTTGACGGTACTGCTGAATCAAATGCGCGACCGAATCAGTTTGTAACATCGGAGAATCACCGGCAACGATGATCACTGGCCCGTCAAAAGAATTGATCACGTCCCGGCACATCATAACGGCGTGACCCGTCCCAAGTTGCTCGGTTTGCTCAACGAATTCAATATTGTCCCACGACGCGAGTTGCTGGCGCACCAGGTCAGATCGGTACCCCACAACGACGATGATCCGGCCAACTCCAGAATTCCTTAATGATTCCAGGACATATTCGATCATTGGCCGCTGGCAGACCGGAAATAGAACTTTGGGCAATTCGGAATTCATGCGGGTGCCTTTGCCTGCGGCAAGCACGATCGCCCAGGGTTGTTTGGTGATGTCAGCCATGAATGTTCATCGCAAAAATGAGACAGAGTTTGAGAGCTAGTTTCTTGATTTTCAGCCAGCGGACCAGGGGGTGTCCTCGTGTTATCGAGTAACGAAAAAAGGCTCGCAAGTTTTTGCTTGCGAGCCTCCGCGTAACGGTTCAGCAAATAAATCGTTAGTCTAGCGCCGCCAATCGAATCCCCAACTGAAACCGGCCGCAATGAAGCTCTCAGAATTGACGGTGCTGGGGAATGGCTGAGGCCCAAACAGTGAGTTTGGGTTCAAAAAGTCTGTACGGATATCTGCCCGTGCAATGCCTTCCCAGTTATAAGTCAGTTCACCACCCATCCGAAACGAGACGTCGCGTACAATGTTGTACGAGAGTTTCAAAGCTAGATTCAACGCCGGCACAAAGGTTTGATTCTCGTTAGTATTTTCGGAGATCGTGAACACATTCGCAGTGGTGGTTATGTCCGTGGAATAATAGCTTTGGCTGTTGTACATCGCTCCCAATCCGAGATTGGTTTCAATCGTGGCGCGTCCGTTTCGTTTGAAATATCGTCCGCCGACTTGGCCACCCACGGCACTGTTGGATACCCGTTGCTTAAAGCGATTGTTGGAGACTCCGATAAGTCCGTCTTGATTTGTTTCATCGTTGATCGACGTATACAGAATTCCAAAATAGGGTTCAATGTACCCGCCGTTGCTCAAAGCCTGGCGGAATGTTCGATTGATTTGAACGGTGTTGTATTTCAAATTCAGCGCCATGGGTTGCGTTATCAACACGTCTTGACCAACGACGAAATCAGATCCTCCATCAAGGTTCAGCCAACTGATTTCACATCCGTTGCCGGTTTCATCCATGTAACCAAAGCTGTACGTTCGTCCCCAGTGCCATTTGTTTCCAGTAGCAAAATTACGTGGATCCTGTCCTTGAACGACCCCAGGTCGTGACAGACTCATATACGAAAAATCAAACGCAAAAAAGAATCCCGTATTTGCGGGTACGTGTCCATCCAACGAGGTAACATCGTAAGGCGCCCACAACTGCGCGTCGTAATCAAAGAAGTTGCCGCCTTTAATTAACGGTCCAGATTTGGGGAAGGGTCGAGCCGAGGGTCCAAATGAGAGACCTTCCACCTGTTGAGCTGACAGACCATTGACAGCTGAGATCAACAAAGTGAGGGCGGCAATCGTTACCAGAAATCTACGTTTTAACATGGGGCTATTCCCGAATGTTATGGTTTTCCCGTTGCGGGCAATATCTCACAACCCATGCACAAACCTGCGCTATGGGCGTCACGGGTAGTATCGGGTAACCCTGTCGTACCGGTTGAATAAGAAAGTGAAAATTTAACGAATATGCCAGAACTAGCTTTGGCACACTCCCACGAATCCTGTTCAAGTGCTGGCAATTCTGCGCATTGCTGTCACTACGAGAGTTTGGGCCGAGATTCGACAGGGCCGATGGACTGAATCAGATTGATCAGTCGAGCATCCGTCAATGACGAAAAGATGTGGGATGCATGCGAAAAATCCTGACCAGCGGAATGGTGACCTGGAATGGCTACGGTGATTGCACCCGCAGCCGCCGCTGCCAACGAACCGTTTACGCTGTCTTCTAATACCATCATGTTTTCAGGTCGGATCCCCAGTTTTTCGGCTGCCTTAAGATAGATGTCCGGATTTGGCTTTCCAAGTTCAACATCCTCGCGTGAAAGTACAAACTGAAACCGTTGACTTAGATCGGTCTAGGCAAGCACCGAGTCAACAAATTCGCGGTGACTGCTCGTTGCGATCGCTTTTGGAATCTGCGCGCACTCTAAGGATTGCAACAACTCAAAAAGACCGGGCATGGGTCGAAGTTGATTTGGCAGTAACGTCAGAATTTGGTCCTCGATGATCTCCATGATCTCTTGGATCGAGTCTTCCAGCTGACATGAACGTCTTAATAGCTTCGCAGCGGCCAAACCTGGCAAACCCATCAGCTCGACTTTCAGCTGATTTGTGAATCGACGATCGCGACTTTCCAAGAAATCGATCAGGACTTTGTCATACAAATCCTCTGTATTGAACATCAGACCATCGAGGTCAAATGTAACGGCCAAAATGTGCATGGGTCGGTTGTCCCCTGATATCCAAGCTCGTTGACGTGTGAATCACACGAAAAACCATTCACAAAAAATGTCCAACAGTTTTGACCGACATCTTGCGCGCCCCTTCAAGAGCTATCGAGCACAGATCATAATGCAATCTATCTATACGAACGAGACCGCACTCGTTTGTCAAACGTTTTGAACAATGGATTATTCGACAAACTAAACATGTCGGCGGATCGCACCCAACAACAGACGCCCGACCAGATCAAATCTTCGGAGGATTTGAGCCTGAAGCCCCGGCAACCTCCAGCGAAGGTTTCCGGCTATGAGATTGACTCTTTGCTCGGGACCGGCGCGTACGGTGAAGTGTGGATGGCGCTTGATCAGAAAACGGGGCGTCGGGTCGCGATCAAATTTTATACCCGCCAGACCAGCTTGGATTTTTCATTGTTGTCACGTGAAGTCGAAAAACTGGTTTTTCTGTCGGCCGATCGATACGTTGTCCAGCTGCTTGATGTCGGTTGGGAAGCCGACCCACCCTACTACGTGATGGATCACATCGATAACGGCTCTCTCGAAGACGAATTGCGTCGTCGCACGACGCTGCCGGTGGACGAAGCAGTTGAGTTGACCGAGGAGATCTGTATTGGTTTGATGCACCTGCATGGTAAGGGCATTTTGCATTGCGACCTCAAACCGGGGAACGTGTTGCTCGATCAAGACAAGAAACCGAGACTTGCCGATTTCGGACAATCCCGGTTGAGTCACGAACAGGCTCCGGCGCTGGGCACCTTGTTTTTTATGGCGCCAGAGCAAGCAGATCTGCAGGCCGTGCCCGATGCGCGATGGGACGTTTACGCGCTGGGCGCGCTGTTGTATTGCATGTTGACCGGCCACCCGCCGTTTCGCGATGACGACGCGCTTAGCAAAATCGATTCTTCCGATCAAATCGAAGATCGTTTACAGCAGTATCGCAACCTGATTCAGGATGCTCCCAAGCCAACCGACCACCGGCGGGTCCCCGGCGTTGATCGCAACCTTGCGGAAATTATTGATCGATGCATCGCTCGCAATCCCAATAATCGATTTTCAAGTGTGCAAAGTGTTTTGCAGGCGCTCCGCCAACGCGACCTGGCACATGCGAAAAAACCGTTAATCGTATTGGGTCTAGCGGGTCCCCTGCTGTTGTTGGCCGTCATGTCTTTGTTTGCCTGGAACGCCTACCAACGGGCAATTTCGCAATCGGACCAGTCGATCACAAAAAAAACGCTCGAAAGCAATCACTGGGTCGCACAATTAGCCGCGCGTTCGGCTCGCGAACAAATTGACAAGTATTTTCGAGTAGTCAGCCAGCTGGCCAATGACGAAAATTTTAAGTCGCAATTTGTCAAGGTGATCAACGATCCTCAGATACAATCCATGATTGAGCAATTCGCGGATCCGCGTGACAACAGTAATCAAGCATTGGCTGATTTACGCGAAGAATTTAAGAACCATCAAGCTCGCAAAGATCTTCATCGGCCTTTGCTTCGTAATCTTCGCGATGCAAATTATCCGACCGCGGCCAGCTGGTTCGTTTGCGATGCGACGGGAACACAAATCGCGTCGGAATTCAATCAGGAAAATCCGGCAAATACGATCGGCAAAAACTATTCCTGGCGCACCTACTTTACGGGCCGCGATCGCGACGCCGATTCGGTTGAAGACGGCGAAACGGCATACGACGTTACAGCAAACATCCGCGAGCGACAGCACATCGACGGTCCCAATATCTCTGCGATTTTTATCAGCCGGGCCACGGGAAAGCGGAAAATTGCTTTCTCAAAACCAATTTTGGTAGACGGCAAATTTATCGGAATCGCAGCCGTCACCGCGGATATGGGCGATTTCATTGAGTTTCAAAATGCTCAAGCGCAATATGTCATGCTGGTCGACGGACGGGACGGTGAATTTCGTGGTACTGTACTGGAACACCCGCTGATCGAACAACTGAGCAAAACCGGTCAGCGAATTCCCGAGCCGATCCTGGAACGACGTGTTGACGATCAGGTGTTAACCAAGTTTGACACCAATGATTTTGACCTTCCGTCCTTTCACGATCCAATGGGAAATGTCCAACTTGGCGCAGCATTTGACCACGACCATTGGATTGCTTCATGGGCCGATGTGGTAAGTCAATATTTGGACGGCAGTCCACAATCGTCCAAGCTGCCACCGACCGGGCTCAAAGTGATAGCCGTCGAAGATCACCAGGCAGCACTTTTGCCGACTCGAAATTTAGGGCGGCAATTGGCCCGGATGGCCACCATTGCATTTGCATTGTTCCTACTGGTCACAGGTGGGCTGATATTCATTGTTACACGGTCGATTCGCCGTAGTCGAGAAAAGGTCGCGCGGCTGATCGGCGGCACAGGCGATACCAATTCGCTGCAAGCCATGTCGACCGTGATGGCTAAATCGGGTTCCACCGGCTCTGGTTCAGTCAAACTTCGAGAATAACGTGGCAACCGAGGAAAAATGGTTGGCAGCGAGGATTGAGATTTGAAATGGCTACCGTCCGATCGTCGCTTTCAAGCTATCCCAAGTCGGAATGATCCTTGGGACCCTTGCTTGATATTCGATGTACGGTTGGCCAAATCTTGCGACTAATTCACGTTCCTCGAGTATTGCAACTAACACCAACAGCGGTATGAAGATCAGCGAAAGAACGTAAATACCTAAATAGTTGGTCATCATCGACCAACCGATGACGCCGACCAATATGGCGAAGTATCGAGGGTGCCGCACCAACCGATAGATTCCCTGATCGATTAATTGACTCGACTCGCCTTTGAGCTCGGGTACGCCTACCAAGGTTCGCAATTTTAAGTGCGTGCGAACCAGCTTTTCCATAACCCAAGTGGTTAGGTACAACGCCGTGCCAATTACGAATAGCGGCCAGCTTGTTCCCAAATCGGCGCCAAGCAAAAAATCACGGTAGATGAACACGACGACGCCAACAACGATCATTATCCCGGTGGAAACGATATAAGCCATGGCAATGTTACGTTTCCGCCAAAATCGAATGAACGGGTGAATCGTGAACCAAAACAGAATTGCACCGGGCAACGTTACCAGCAGAAGAACGCCGAGCACGTATCGAAATGTATCCATAGGCTGTTCGCAATTTCCAATGGTATCGTTCGTGGCTGCTAACTGGGAGACTCTTTGGCTTGTGCCGAACCGTCACTGACCATCGATACATAAAATGATCCACGAATTAAACCAAGCCAATTTAGTTTTCACGTTTTTTCAGCCGAGGCACATCGGGCAGTTCCGAAGAATGCTCCATTAAAATTTGCCATTTTTCGCCATTTTTGACAAACGCAAAACTCGTGCGACAGTTTAATTCCCACAGACTACCGTCAGATTTGAACTTTGTTTCGGCAACCAAATGGCAGGTTGCGACCGCGAAATCACCGTGAACGTTGATAGTCAAATCTTGTAGCTCGATCGAGTCAAATTCAGCCTCTTCGAAACTCTGTTTGTAAATCTCTCGGATTCTGTCGATGCCGATCAATTGCTGCCACTCGACAATATCATTGTGGTTTTGTCGTCATCAACATAAAACGTCAACATTTCATCGACGTCGGATTTCTTGATAGCGCCAGACCACTGATTCAAACGTTTCTCGACTTCTGTTTCGTCCGGCAGCGAATCGGTTGCAAAAACATCGGTTGCTAAGACATAGACGGCCAAAATCGACAAACTTACGAGCGCGATGACAAACTGGACCGATTTCATGTTGAACCTTCTTTAAATTATTCTTGCTTCGTCGTCTGCAAGGCTTTTGTCTTGCCGATTAACTTTTTCATTTGAGTCCAAGTGCGCGTATTCGCAACATCGTCCTTGGTTAGACCGCCGCGTCGGGCCTGCTTGATTCCAAACCGCAACACTTCCAGACCCCTAGGACTGTGCGCGTCGCTACATATGACGATGGGTATGCCCATCGATTTTGCCATCGCGCAATGAACGTCATGAAGATCTAATCGAGCCGGATGAGCATTCAGCTCCAAAATTTTGCCGTACTCGGCCGCCGCGTCCATCACCTCCTGCATGTCCACTTCGTAGGCTTTTCGCCGATTAAGCAATCTTCCGGTCGGATGCGAAACTGCCGATACATGAGGGTGCGCGATGGCGCCGACAATTCGATCGGTAATCTGCCGCCGCGTTTGGTTTTGTCCAAAATGAATACTTGCGGTAACCCACTGGGCCTGAGCCAGCACATCGTCGGAAATATCCAGTGCTCCGTCCTCGAGAATGTCGACTTCGATGCCCTTGAGAACCGTGAATCCTTTCATCGACTCGTTGACTTGCTCCACTTCTTTCCAATGTTCGAGAAGTTTCTCGTCGTCTAATCCGTTGGCGATGGCAACCCGTTTGGAATGATCGGTGATCGCGATGTACTTCAGGCCGATCCGCTTGGCTGCCTCGGCCATTTCTTGCACCGTGGCCTTTCCATCGGACGCAGTCGTATGCATATGTAAATCGCCGAGCAAGTCGTCGAGCGTAATCAACTGGGGCAATTCGCCGGCCTCAGCCCATTCAAATTCGCGTCTGGCCTCGCGAATCTCGGGATCGAACAACGGCAAGTCGAGTGCATCGTAGATTTCCTTTTCGGTGCGCCCGGCAATCCACGTTTCCTTGTCGCCGTTGACGCGGAACAATCCCCATTCGTTGATTTTCAAATCCTGGCTTTTCGCCATCGAGCGTACGATAACATTGTGGTCTTTCGATCCCGTAAAGTACTGGAGCGCCGCACCAAACGATTCGGGTGGGACCACTCGTAAATCGACCTGAAATCCATCCGACAAGCGAACGGACATCTTTGTTCCACCGCGAACAATCTCTGATTCAACTAGAGGGAATTCGCTGAAAAACTGCATAACCGTTTCGCTATCTGACGACGTGACCAGAATATCCAGGTCACCAACCGTTTCTTTTCCGCGGCGGTAACTGCCGGCAAATTCGATTTGGTCGATCGCCTTGCAGCCTGCGAAGTGGCCTCGTAACTCGGACACTAGCTGATCGGCATCCGACCAATATTTTCGCTCTCCAGCGGCTGCAGCGATTTCCATTCCTTCGAGAATCGCCTGTTCGGTTTTTGCGCCAAAACCATCGAGTCCCCTGATTTCTCCAGCTTCGCAGGCGGCCTTTAGTTCGGTGAGGGTGCTGATTCCCAATACGTTGAACAGCACCGCGGCCTTTTTAGGACCAAGTTTCGGAATCCTCAGGAAGTCCAATACAGTCTTTGGAACCTCCTCCAACAAGTCATCGAGTTGTTGCAGTCGACCGTCGTTCACCAGCGCCTTGCATTTTTCAGCAACCGATTTGCCTATGCCGTCGATTTTCGTCAGGTCACTCTTTCGTTCGACGAGCGATGCCACCGATTCCGTCATGTCAGTGATCACGCGAGCTGCATTTCGATAAGCGCGCAATCGAAATGGATTGGTTCCGGTGAATTCCAGCAGGTCGGCGAGTTGTTTAAGCGTTTCAGCTATTTTTTGGTTAGTCATTGAAGAATGATTATCGACGACGAATGAGATTAAATGCAACGAATCAGAATTTGAGATTCTGAGATTTTGAGATTTCAAATTCGAGATTTGGCGGTTCTCAGTATACCAATATTGCTCGTCACGTTTTCACCACTGTAGACTCTGGCTCAATGCACGGCCGATCGTGATCCGTGTTATCAGTGTGATCCGTGGTTTTTCCCCACTTCTCGGTTTTGATTCCCAACCACAGATGGCACGGATTACTCGGATAGAACCTGAACGAACGTGGTCGAGATTCTGAGATTTTCCGAAGTTCGGCAAGCTGAGCCTGTCAGCTAACGCTGACGAGCAATGTTTTGGTTTAAATCGTCTTCAATGGAATCTATTTCATTTTGTTTCTCAGTTGACTCAGTTATCTCCTGTTCCATGTTTTCGTTGCGGCTACGCCGCGCTGGGTTATCAGTGTGATCCGTGGTTTTTTCGCCTCTTCTCTGGATTCCATTTTTTTGAAGTCTGACAATCGCCCTGATGCACATGCCGGAAGCATCATTCGCAAGGGGATTCGTTTGTTTTTCCGATTAGTGTTTTTGACATTTCGAAAATGCTGGCGATTCAGTTGTTTGTCGACGACGGTCTCTGAATTTCCTTGAGAAATCGTTTAGTTCGCATCACCGCTTGTGGAGAAATCGTGTGGCCCCCGTCGAACGGAACCCACGTCACGTCATAACCTTTCGTCAAAAGCGTATTTTTGAACTGCTGTCCGTCGACAAAACGAAGTTGCCGGTCCTCGCGTCCATGTGCGATCAAGACAGAAGGTCTACTTTTGCCGTCCGGACTTAGATCCTGTGCGGTAAGTTTCCGGCGGAGTTTTCCGGACGGTGCGTACAGAATCAACGCGGCGATCGATTCTCGATCTTCGTCCAGAAAGTCACAAGACAAAATAGCGCCCTGTGAAAACCCGCCTAAGACTATTTTGCAGTCCGCATTCAAGTCGCGAATGTATTGTAGTAATGAATCGATCTGTTTGCGGGTGTTTTCGAAACCCTCTTCGCCCCGCGCCCACCACGATCGAGAATTGCTGGCAATCCGGATCGGGCCTTCGGGAAATACGAAGCACGTTTCACGATCGGATCTGAGCACATTGGCTAAGCCAACCAAATCGTCTCCGGCTGCACCAAAACCGTGAAGCAATACGACTGCGCATTTGGCGTCGGATACGTCGCAGCCATGTTGTTGAACGCTCAGTCCGCCCCAGGCAACCGGTTGTTCGATTTCATTACTTTTGGTTGGCGCTCTGGTGCAGCCAGTGGCAACCGCGCACAAACAGATGATCGAGAAGGCCCTTTTGTTGATTAGAAATCGATTTTTCATTATCGGTTGTTATCGGTTTCGATACGGGTATGGTATCTACCCAAAACGTTGCCGGATCAAGTATGCGGTGCCGCCACAGCGATGACTCGCATATCGCAACTGGGTTAATGTCTTTGGTCCAACGAATGATCAGTCATGATACATCCAAAACAATTCATCGTAATAGTTACCGAGAACAGATATGGTGAAATATCCTGCCACTGCGCCGGTTAGGCTTGCAACAATCAGGCATTTTCCGTTCGCAAGGCTAGATATCGCCGGTTTGTGTTGGATTATTGCGCAAACGATCGGAGTGCAAACAAACGCGGCGACACAAAAGATCAGATGAAGGATCGGTACAGATAGTCCCAAGAATACGGGCTTGGAAAACAGGCTTCCGTCATTGTCACGGGCAAAGGTCGATACAACGAGAGGACGCGCGATCCATGTTGCCGCGATGGTCAAAACTGCTGCCAGGTTTAGCCCAACAGCGCCACCCGCAAGCAATCGCCATCTATTAGGGCGATCAGGTTCAAACATGTGAATTCTTCTAGCAAGGGAAAGCGCGAAAAACTGTCAGGATGAACGAGCCGAAACTGGCCCAAAGATTAACACGGTTCGAAAATAAGGCGTTCCCGTCGCGCCGGCGGGGGTTGCCATCCGAGGACCTGGAACATCCTTTGCGAATTCTATCAACCTGAACCATTGGATTCCAGGATTTTGTGATTCCCCCAAAGCCACGGGTTAACAACTGGGGCAGAAGGCAGATTCAAAAAAAACGCCACGCCATGAGGGACGCTGGAGCAGTTGATCAGGTTGCATCGATTTGACCGCAGTGCGGCACGCGAGCGGTTTGTTGGCTGGTCGATCTTGATCTTATGTACGACGTGTTGCTCGAAGCCGGCTATCGGGAAAGGCAATGGGGAGGCAGCTCAATTTTGTGAATGGAGCGGCGTCGCCTTTCTTCTGTCTGGCAGGATGATGAGTTGGCAGGATGATGAGGGCAGAATAATTGAAGTCTAACATTATTCTGCCCCCATCATTCTGCCAATCATTGGTAAAAGTACGGCTAGGTCACACTGCAGATGGACCGATCGCCGTATTAGCATTAGCATGCGGACGATTGTACCATCTGCCCGCGAAGTCTAACTCTCATTCGTTAACCGCAATTGCCGGAGTGTCGCAGTATCCGGATCAGCTCCGATTATCCAAAGGTAGGTGAGTCGACCGTCGACAGGCGGATTGGACGTTCGCACAATCGCAGATCCTGAGACGGGAATATCAACATTAACCTTTGTGTCAAACTTGAGGCTTGACTCCCCGGGTGACGATATCTGAAACGTTTCGATGTCGTTCAAGATGTAGGGTTCATCCACCATTTCCGGCAGTGAACCTGGGCCGAAGCAGTCCGGTTCAAGGAGTAACAAATGGCAATGCACTGCCATTGGCTGGGATTCAGGTTGAGAGCATCCGGTGAGTCCGACTGCGACACGCAAGCGATGATCGGTAACAAATCTAGCGACATCACAAGCCGAAATGACTGCTCGAAGTATTAACACGTTCTGGAATTATAAACCGCGGTCACGACTACGGTCGATCCGATTGTTCAAGTAAGCAGGCGCGGCGGCGGTCCTTTTTATGCCGCTCCCTGACAGTCGCGGTTCCATCAGAGTTGTCAGAGTTGGCAGGATGATGAGTTGGCAGAATGATGGGGCAGACTGATTGAAGTCTAACATTATCACGATGGCACGGAAGCTTGTATCGCGTTTGTAACAAGATGAGTCTGGGTCACACTGCGTTGCCAATGACATTGCGCGACCTGAACTCTTAGTCCTGCATGCACCGTGTTTCTTATACAGTGTTACACCGAATTTATCGCACAGATCTCCTGTATAGGATTGTTTCGCCAGTTTTGCTTAAAACAAGACGCAACGAACGCTAGAGGTAGGTGCAACATGCCAACATAGCAACAATTGTCCCAATTGTTTTGGCGAGAGATTCGTTTTTTTTGCTGCCACTCTCTTGCATACGCAGGATGCTTTTGTGATGTCAATTGGACTCGATGACGGTCGTGCTAGTGACTGTCCTCGACGATGTTCAAATCCACTCCAAACTCAAGATGAGCCTTCGCGGCGGCAAGTACTAAAGAAAATCCGTTTGTTGTGTCAATTACGCGCTCTAAGACAGTGTCCCCATCGCCTTCAAACCCGCGATTAGTAATAGTCACGAATGTGGTTTTTTCGGACCGTCGGTTAAACGTCAATTCTGTTGTGCTTGGATTTGATGCTGAAACCCATTCAATCAAGATTCGTTTGTTTTGTTCGACAGCCACAGCGCGAACATTGGCAGTTATTTTATAGATTTCCCAATTCCACTCAACGGTCTTCCCCTCCTCCAGCCGCCCGGAACTTTTACTGAACCAGAACTTGGTAGTCGTGTCCGGGTCAACGAACGCTTCGAATACTTGCTCAACAGGCTTGCGAATGAGCCGCGCCGTCTTCGGTGCAAGAGGCGCTGTCATTTTCAAGATATTGTCTCCCTTTTGAGCTTCCAAGGTATTGCCTCCTTCTTGAGCGAACGCAGCGTTAGCCGCAGTCAGTATTGAGACATCAAGGATGACAATGCTCAACAATGTTTGCATAACAATCTGGCCCGGTGAAGAAATAATAGAAGTCATCTAACAACCTCCTCTATAAACGCGTGATAGTGCTTTCGACACTGCGAATGAAAACCGGTTCGCTCGGCTGATCGTTGCGAACCGCTTACGTATGCTCTCCGCTGTTCTGCTCCGCCTTTCTTAGAAAGGCCTTTTTTAATCGCAATTAATTAAGACTCTGCTTTTCTGGCGGATTGCGTTTCGGGCGGACCCTGCTGGGGTCCAAACTTGGCCTGGAAAGCTGACACGTACTGCTCAAACCGGACTTGCCACGCGTCCATGACGAACTTGGCTGCCGCAGCTCCCTGCAGGATCGTTTCTAGGTTTTCCAGGCAAAACTCCCAGCCTGCTGCGTTCCGCGCGCCCCACGAAGCGTCCTCGAGGGTCTCCGAGAAAAGCAGTCGGCAGCCGTCTCCATCGGGAATCAACTCGCATCGCAAAATGTGCTTGCCCCACCGGAACTCCAGCAGACGCTCGGGCTCCACGGCCAGCACTTCGCCGCTTAACTCCTCCTCGGACAGCTGGTCTCCCTCCCCGTGTTGGAACTCGAACCGCAAAGGTGCGCCAACCTCCCA
>CAJHZH010000197.1_pt1 | contig 13924 bp, 10 predicted proteins | sample 9198951 | NCBI WGS metagenome assembly CAJHZH01 (sample SAMEA7708381, study PRJEB35096) | sediment metagenome | biome: marine neritic benthic zone biome [ENVO:01000025]; feature: sediment [ENVO:00002007]; material: shallow marine sediment [ENVO:03000034] sea grass bed [ENVO_01000059] ...
CGTACCAAAGTCCACCGGCGGCGATCAGCAAAATGGCCGTCAGCACCATCAACTTGACCAGGCATCCCCCGCAGCCTCGGCGCTTGCGTCGAGGTTCAACTTGCTCGGTGGGTTCTGAGCTAATCTCGGGTCGGTCCGCAGACATTTGTCAAAACAACAAAACTCGGAATTAGAATTGAGCGGTAGGTCGCTAGCCGCTGCTACTCGGCATCCTCCCCCAGAGTACCGGTTCGTTCGACTTGGAGATCGCGATCATGACCAATCCGCGCTCCCGCTTGCAACGATAAAGGGAAATACATATTTCTAGGCCAACAATTCAAATGTTTCGATTTCAGATTTCACATCGTTGAGAAAATTGGCCGCACCCACGCCGTTAACGATCCGATGATCAAAGCTCAACGTGGCGATAATTACGTTTTTGAAATCAAAGCCGTCAGCCCGGGGAATAGGTTGAGCATACGATTGGCCAATTGCCAGCGTTGCAACGGCCGGTGCAACGATCGCCGGAATGCCGATCCGCATACCCGCTTTGCCGATGTTCGAAACCGTGACCGTTGTGGATTCGTCGGCCTGGTCCTTCCCGTCTCGCGCCTTGGTGATCTGATTTGCAAATGTATCGTAAAAGGTATTTTGGTCCATTTCATCGGCGCCTCGCACAACCGCCGTGACCATTTCGTCACCGGGTAATGCCACGGCAACGCCCAGATTTATGCGAGAAAAGACTTTAAGTGATTTTCCGTCGATGGTTAGCACACTTCGAAATTTCTCGTGTTTCTTCATCGCTTGCACGATGCACCAACAGCACATTGCAAACGACGTCGGGCCACCTGAATCCCGAACTTTGTCGCGCGATTCTTCTAGACGAGACCACTCAATCTCGTTCATGACCGTTACAGGAACGCAAACTTGGGTACCCCTCGACAATCGATAATTCAGCACCACTTGCGATTGCGGCAAACTAACTTTTTCGAATTCTTCTGTTGTTTCGCTGTCAGTCGCTTTGACGGCGAGATATCGATCGATGTCCTCTGGCATCAGCTTCGAACCATCAGCCGGGATTTGATCTGCAATATCCAACAGGCCCTTTTCCTTGAGATATTTTCTAGTTCGAGGCGGGATGGCCACCTTGGCACGTTTCACCGCGGAACCCTTGCGCGTCGATGACACAGTTGCCGTGGCTGTACCGCCAGTTGCCGGCGATGGCGCAGCGCCTGTTTCGGCCGGTGGTCCGTGGCCGATCGGCATTTCCTTGACGCCCTCAGCGACTTCCATCTTGGCGATCTCCGTACCGATTTCCAACACGCTGCCAGTTTCAACGATCCATTCGACTAACGTTCCTTCGTACGGAGATTCGACATCGGTCGTCGCCTTGTCCGTTTCCATAACGTAGATGGGTTCGTCTCGCCGCACAGAATCTCCCGGTTGCTTCAAAAAATCCACCAGCAAAGCTTCTTGAAGCCCCTCGCCAAGTTGGGGTATGCGAACAGAAATGATCGGCATTATTGATTAATCCTCCATTGTCAATCGAATTGCCTCGACGACGTCGTCTGTTTTAGGTAAGGCCGCGTACTCATAAATTGGATTGAATCCAATGTGCACGTCGGGTTTCGATACAAGTTGCGGTGCGCTAAAAAACAGTGACCAACTCTCCGGATCACTGGCGATTTCACTAATGATCATTTGGCCGATACTGCTTGAGCGGCCGTCTTCCTGAACGACGACCAGGCGACCGGTTTTTTCAAGCGATTGCACAATGGCCGATTTGTCCCACGGTTGAATGCTTCTCAGGTCAATCAACTCCACGGAAATCTCGCCTTCCAGTTGACCGGCAGCTGCAGACGCTTGTTCCATGCAATTGCCCCAAGAAACAAGCGTAACTTCCTCACCATGGCGGCGAACTCGAGCCTCGCCAAAGCCAATTGCCGGCACCTCCTCGGGCACTTCCATTTGCAATCGGAATAGGTGTTTTGGTATCAAGAAAATCGTCGGATCGTCACAATTCATTGACGTCCACATCAATCCGGCGGCATCTTCCGGCGTACTTGGCACAACAACTCGCAAACCGGGTACGTGGGCGAACAAGGCTTCATTGGCTTGGCTGTGCCAAATGGAACCGCCCGGCAAGTAAGCTCCATATGGTGCGTACACAACCATTGGGCATTTCCACTCTCCAAACGTCCGCCAACGCAACGTCGCTAGATTCTGGCTGATTTGATTCCAACCTGTCCCCATAAAGTCAATAAACTGGATTTCAAAGACCGGGCGCATGCCGTAACAGGCCATTCCGCACCCAACACCGATAATTGTCGCCTCGGCCAACGGCGAATTGAAAACCCGATCGGGGTGGTTCTCGGACAAACCGGCAGTCAGTCGAAAAACTCCGCCTTTGGGATCTTCGATGTCTTCGCCAAAAAATACAAAGCCATCGTTTTTCGCCAGACCATGTCGAAATACCTGGTTGATCGCATCAACCATCCGCCATTTTTTTCCACCTTCCAATGGTGGCGAATTCGGAGTTGGTTCTTCACCGAAAAGATGATCCATCAGTTCGTCTGCCGACGGGTCCGGCTCATTCTCAGCATCTTGATATTCGCGGTCGACCTGTTCGTTGATTTCCTGTTTGGCTTGCTCCCAATCCTGTTCACTGATTTCCCCGGCAGCCTCCAGTTCGCGAAAAACGACGTCGATGGGATCGCGAGTCATCATCTCGTCGATTTCATCTTGCGGGCGATAGACTCGGTGATCGTCACTGCTGGTGTGACTGCATAGTCGATCGAGTTGACACCACAGCACCGTTGGGCCCTGACCGGCTCGCGCGCGGTCCATGGCAGGTGAAAATGCCTCGAATACGCGATCCGGATGTCGGGCATCGACAAGCTGTACCGGGATCTCTTCGTTGAAGATGCCTAATTTGAACGGGTTGAATTTTTCCGTGTTTGTGCTGATGCCATACAGGTTGTCTTCGACAATGAAAACGACAGGCAACTGACGCTCGACGGCAAAAGAAACGGCTTCATAGAATTCACCTTGACGCGATGCGGCATCGCCAACTGTGGCAACGACCATGTTGTTCTTGCCTTGCAACTGCATCGCCCAAGCAACGCCACATGCCGGCAAGGCATTGGAACCAGTCGGGGTTGGCACCGACCAGACGTTTTTTGATCTTTGCGAGAAGTGCCCGGGCATTTGTCGACCGCCACTACTACTGCCGCGTTTGGCAAAGTAGGCGGTGGCCAATTCGCCGTTGGAAACTCCCCTGGCCAGGACCATCGCGCGATCTCGATAGTAGGGGAACAGATAGTCGTCGGAATCGAGCAACAAAGATATGATTGCCAGCGCCTCGTGCCCCATACCGGCGACCTGAAACCAACCCTTGCTTTGTCGATGCAAAACACCCTCTCGTCGATCGCCTTCGCGACTAAGATACATCAGTTTGAGAAGGTCAAGTTTGTTATATGTCATTTGAGCCTGTTCGTTCATTCAGATTCTCCCAGCCCCTGATGTTTGGGGGCCATATTCTGAGGCGTCGTTATAGGTTGCAGGCTGGCGCCCGATTTGACAGCGGCGCGGACGCACGCTGGTCCTCAGACCCATCGCCGACGCTTGGGATCTCAGCGAGTCGCTGCGTCCACTCCAAATGCGAGGAGACAGCAAAACAACCCCGACAAGCCCATCAGTCGATCGGCCGGTTCATGGTCTCGACGCCTATTAAAACAACAATAGCCGCCAAAACTAAATAGATGCTAACCTGTGCTGGACAGTTTTTCGAACCTAAAAGTGTAACTTGATACACTGATTAGTTGAAGCGGTAAATCGTATGTCAACTTGTAGTTAAGCACGGGAAAATCCGTAGGATTTGTCGATTACATTTGGTTTCGCCACGTTCAAACTTGCCTCGCGATTCGACTCGGTCATATGACACTCGAAAGTACAAGCGACCGACGGTAACCAGCCAGTTAAACCCCCCATGATCAGTCACGTTGGTTCCAAAAACCTACCGTGGGGTCATTACCGATTCGATTACCGCCTGATCAACCGGATAATTGGGGGAATTTTTGCCGAAAGCGCGGTGACTTAAGGATTTTCAGTTGTTAGATTGTTCAGAACATTCATCGCCGACGATTTCAGTCGTGAAACGACAAACCGAATCCACAGTACGATGTACTGTTAACTTTTGCACAGGAGCTATCGAGTGACCATTCGTTCCTTTTCGTATTACATTTTGACGTTGTCTGCCGTTGTAACTATGCAGGTCTCGGCGGTTTTGGGCCAATCCGCGCCTACCCCCAAGCAACGTGTCGACCACGACATAAAGTACTTGGCGTCAGATGAACTGGAGGGTCGCGATCCGGGATCGGAAGGAATCGAAGTCGCCGCAAATTATATCATCGATGAATTCAAGGCGTTTGGAGTTGCTAGCGGCGGAGACGACGGTACCTATCGACAGGACTTTGAAGTCCGCACCGGCCGATATATCGACAAAAACAAGTCGTGGCTCGTGTTCAAAGGTCCAAACGAAAGCGAAATTGAGTTAGAAATTGGCGTTGATGGCCAACCTCAAATGGTCGGCGGAAGGGGTCAAGTTGACGCGAAGGAATTGGTGTTCGTTGGATACGGGATCTCCGCTGACGAACACAATTATGACGAGTACAAGGATCTGGACGTTGAAGGAAAAATCGTGGTTTTGCTTCGCATGGAACCACAGCAAAAAGATGGAAAAAGTGTTTTCGACGGAACCGAGAATTCCAAACACGCGTACATCAACTCAAAACTAGCCGCAGCTAAACTGAACAAAGCGGCGGCAATCGTTATGGTCAATGATTCCGTTACCGCACCGAATGAGGCAAAAGATGAGTTGGCCGCGCCCGAGGAGTTTGGCACAACGCCGCGGCGAATCCCATTTTATCACGTCAAGCGATCCGTCATTAACCAAGTACTTGCTGAATCTCCTTTGGTTGCCCCCTCGGGTGATGAGTTGAAAAATCTAAACGAAATCGAGGCGTTGATTGATGAAACGCTCGAACCGTTGACTCAGCCCATTGAGCGCTGGAAGGCCAATCTCAAAACCGCCATGACGGACAAGATGGTCACGACGTCAAATATCGTCGGTGTCGTAGAGGGTGAGGGACCCAATGCGGACGAAACGATTGTCATAGGTGGCCATTATGATCATCTGGGCTACGGCAAATACGGTTCCAATGCGCCTCCGGAACGCCGCGGCAAAGAAATTCATAACGGTGCCGATGACAACGCGACCGGTACGGTTGGTGTCATGGAATTGGCGCGACGATTTGCAAAAGCCAAAGCGAAACCTGCAAGAAGACTCGTGTTTATCGCCTTTAGTGCCGAGGAACGCGGTCTTTTGGGTAGTGCCCACTACGTCAAAAAACCGCTATTTCCGTTGGAAAAAACCGTTGCCATGATCAATTACGACATGATCGGTCGATTGAGAAACGACAAACTGACGGTTTACGGGTCAGGGACGGCAAAAGTTTTTGACGACTTGCTTGATAAAGTGAACACGGGTGACCAACCTCTTTCGCTGAACAAAGTCTCCAGCCCCTTTGCCGGCAGCGATCACATGGCGTTCGTTCGCAAGAACATTCCAGTGATGTTTTTGCATACCGGATTGACCGAGATCTACCACACGCCCGAAGACGACTACGAAACTATCAACGTCGATGGTGCCGTGAAAGTCATCGATTACACCGAACGTCTAATTCGTGAATTGGCGGGAACAAGCAAACAGGAACTGGCGTTTAATGAAATTCGCCGCACCCCCCGACGCCGACCCTCCTATTTGGGTGCTCAGTTGGATTACGAATCCAATGACAAGGGAATTTTGCTTGAGGAAGTCGTCGACGACTCACCAGCTCACCAAGCTGGGCTTAGAAAAGGCGATGTTATTTTGTCGATGAACGACAAAAAATACACTTCTCGCCCCGAGTTGATCAAATTCCTGACGGAAAACCGCCCGGGAACCGAAATTGATGTCCAGTATCTTCGGGAAGGCGAAGAAGTGACAACGAAAGTCAAACTTGGTCGTACACCGCGACGACGTCGCGCTCAAAACAAGAGCAAGTAGGCAAACAACCTATTGATTTATAAAAACCCGCAAAAGCCCACCGAAAATTCGGCGGGCTTTTTGGTTTATGTATGTCTTGGCGTTGTCTGAACGGGCTTAGTTGATCGTCCATCGGGTTCGGCGCCGCACGAGACAGTTGTACCTAAGCGGCCAACATTTCCCCCCTGTTACAAAGGGGGGCTAGTGCAGCGTCAACACTAAAATTTAGGGTAGTGGACGAGGTCACGAGTCCTTTCGTGCCAGAAATCGTTGGGACTCGTAGCCTCGTCCACTACCATCATTCCTAAAATCAAAGTTGACAAACCACTAGGGGGTTTTAATCGTTAATTGCTATAGCAAATCCTATGCGCTAGCCAACCATTCACGAATTTACCTTGAAAACGATCCGCTACATCCACTGGAAAGACGAAGAAGCTGACGAGGGGATCCAGCGATTGGAAAACGCCGGTTTTCAGGTCGTTTATGAAGCGTTGAGCCAAGATAATTACAGTCGGATTCGCAAACAACCACCAGACGCATTGGTGATCAATCTCAGCCGCTTGCCATCGCATGGGCGCGAAGTGGCACTGTATTTTCGTTCTAGTAAATCATCGCGGCATGTACCGATTGTTTTTGTAGAAGGGCAACCGGAAAAGGTCGAGCGAGTCAAACAATCCGTACCCGATGCCGTCTATACATCTTGGCGCGGAATTCGAGCTACCGTTAACAAAGCGATCAAAAATCCACCTAAAAACCCAGTCGTTCCAGAATCTTCGATGGGCGGATACTCGGGAACACCGCTCGCCAAAAAATTAGGCATAAAATCGGGCAACGTCGTGGCGTTGGTCAACGCGCCAGAAGGATTTCAAAATCAGCTCGCCAACCTGCCCGACAACGTTTCTTTCAAACATTCGGCAAGAGGCAAGCGTAATTTGACGATTTGGTTTGTCTTGAAACTGAATGATCTGGAAAACCGAATCGACCGAATGGCTGATGCGGTTGTTGACAAGGACGGTTTATGGATCGCCTGGGCAAAAAAATCGTCGGGCGTCGCGACCGATGTCACGCAAAACGATGTCCGCAAAATTGGATTGGCTTCGGGTCTGGTCGACTATAAAATCTGTGCCATTGACGAAACTTGGTCCGGTCTAAAATTCGCCCGCCGGAAATAACGTCATCCCCTGAGCGGGCCAGGGGGGTTCACGAAGAAGTACGAAGTATGAAGTACAAAGTACGCGCTCGGCGCAGGTCTCATGACCTCGCCGGATTAGTTTGAAAGCAGCTATAGCTACACCGGGTGCAGACCAATCAACTCGAGCGCCGCCCGCTCATCGAACCCGCACATCAGGTTCATGCATTGCACGGCGGATCCGGCGGCGCCCTTCATCAAATTATCGAGTGCACTAACTACAACCACGCGATTGGAACTCGCGTCCTTTTCGAAACCGACGTCGCACATGTTCGTACCGGCGACCAGTTTCGGTTCTGGAAACCGATGAATGCCGCGACGTTCTTTCACAATTCGCACAAACGGTTCGTCGGAATAAGCCTCCCGATAAAGCTTCCAAATTGCCTGCTCGTCTAAATTATCTTTGAGAAACACGTGAGCCGTGCACAACACGCCTCGCACCATTTCCACGGCTGTGGCGGAGAAGTGCAAGTCAAACCGGCCAAGTTCCTGAAGGATTTCGGCCTGATGTCGATGTCCGGTCGGAGCAAACGAACGCAGGCTGCCGCTGCGCTCAGGATGGTGTGTTGCCAACGAGAACTTGTTGCCGCCCTCGGAGGATCCGACTTTGACCTCGATGACCGCCGACTCGATCAAACCGTGATCCGCCAGCGGTTTCAAGGCGAGAATACTGGCCGTCGCATTACAGCCAACTCCGCTGCAGCGGTTCGCGCTGCGCAATTCTTCACGATGCTTTTCCGGCAACCCGTAAACAAACTCACCAAGCCGATCCTTGCAGGCGTGATGCTCTCCGTACCACCGGCGATAAGTTTCCGCGTCGCGCAATCGAAAATCAGCGGACATGTCGATGATCGTATCGGCTTTGTCGACGAACTGATCAAACTGCGAGGCGCTACTGCCATGTGGCAATGACAAAAAAAGCACGTCCGAGGTCCCAAGTTTCTCAAGCGGCGTGAACTTCAGCTTGGTCCAGCCTCGCAAGTTTGGATGCAAGCTGTGTACAAACTTGCCCGCGTGCTGCTGGGATGTCACTTGCTGGATTTCAACCTGCGGATGCGTTAGCAGGACACGCAACAACTCGCCGCCAACGTAACCGGACCCGCCCACGATGTTAACGCTGGTCATTACGCGGCGCCTCCGACTCGGGCCCGATCCAGTACGTATTGGGCAATCCGCGCCGGGATGTTGACGCCCGTAGGTTCGCTGCTGTTCCGGAATTCGATTGACGAGTTCACTTCGTTGACCAAGATTCGGCCATCACCGGTTTCAAACAGATCGACCGCCAGCAGTCCTCCTCCCACAGCCATGGCAGCCGCCACAGAGATTTCATCGATGGTCTGCGTGATCTCGCATTTTTCCGTTGTGGCGCCGCGTGCCGTATTGGTGATCCAGTGGGTCGATCGCCGGTGAACGCCGCAAATGGTTTCGCTTCCAATCACAAACGTGCGAATGTCTGCGCTACCTTTTTCAATGAACGGTTGAATATAGAAAATGCCGTGTCCCACCGAACCCAATGTCGACTTGTGTTCTAAAATGGCCTCGGCGGCATCTCGATCATTGATCTTGGCCAGCAACCGTCCCCACGACCCAACCGTTGGTTTCAAAACGCACGGGTAGCCAAACGATTCGATGGCTTCCAAAGCCGCTTCGGGAGACACAGCAACCTTGACAGGTATCGAGTCGATACCGGCGGCCACCAGACGTGCAGACGTCTCAATTTTATCGCCGCAAATCCGGTTCACTTCCGGCGTGTTGATACAGGCGATTGACCATTGATCCAGAATCGTGGCGATTGCCAGTGATTGCGAATGACTCAGGCAGCGATCCAGCACGATATCAACGTGTCCGAACGGGCCTGGATCGTCCAGCGACAAAACCATGTCGCGTACGTCAATAAGTTCGACGTCGGTGCCCAGCTGCTGCAGTTCGTTCAATAGCAGTTTTTCTTCGACTCGAATTCGCGAGTGCAGCAAACCAACTCGCATCGATTACTCGCCCCAATCTTCTTCGATTTCAGGGGCCAGCTCGACGGTAATCGGGTCCACACCGGTTACTTCCAGCTCCAAACCACACTCACCACAAGGCAGAATTTCGCCGATCACGACATCGTCCGCCACTTCCAGATCGGCCGAACACTCAGGGCATTTAGTTTGAACGGTCATATCAATCTCAAGTCACTGAAAACCACAACGATAAAGCAGCGGTCATTTAGGCATACGTTGAACGAATCGTCAATAGTCCATCACATTCAAAGGTGCCGATTTGAGGTCGACCGACAATCACGTGACCATCGCGAGAGGTCCGAATGTTGTTTTGAACGGAATCAATTTGCCTGCACCCCCTGCGTCGATGGGTAACTTTTGCGCTTACAGTCGCGCACATTCTGAATCCGACTCCTGATCCTGATCCGAATCACCACTGAATAGGAAGATTCAGATCCGATGGGGATGCAGATGTAGATTTTTGGATTCGAATTTTTCTTCAAACAGGAAGACCATTAGTCCCCGCTATTCTGAATCGCCCGGCAAATTCGTTCGGCCGACGTAGTAAGATTACCCCACCGGACGCAACCCAGGCTTTTATCGATTAAAATCGCGGCGGCACCAACTCGGGCTCGACGGCCCAAGAAAGAGTCCACAATGTCAATTCAAGCATCTAAAAAACTCCGCACCGGATCGCTGCTGGTGATTTTTCTGACGGTGTTTGTGGATTTGTTGGGATTTGGATTGGTCATGCCGCTGTTGCCGATCTACGCCAAACAGTACGCGATGGATCCGGGCGGCTGGACGATCGGACTGTTGATGGCCAGCTTTTCGTTCATGCAGTTTATCTTCGCCCCGTTGTGGGGAATGCTCTCAGATCGCGTCGGCAGACGACCGGTGATCATGATTGGATTGTTGGGGTCCGTGTTCAGTTATTCGCTGTTTGCTTTTGCCACGATTCAACATAGTCTCACCTGGTTGTTTGTTACGCGCATCGGCGCGGGAATCTTTGGTGCAACCATACCAACTGCCCAAGCCTATATTGCTGATTCCACACCGCCGGACCGCCGTTCACATGGAATGGCATTGATTGGAATCGCCATGGGTTTGGGGTTCACGTTTGGACCACTGCTGGGATTCTTGGCAATGCCGGATTATGGCGCGGACCCAGGACCTTGGCCGGGCGTAGCCGCTGCGGGGCTTTCATTGGTTGCTCTGGTCATGGCCCTATTCTTGTTACCCGAATCAAAACCGCCGGGTATTCAGTCAACCGCGCGAAAATGGCTGGATATTCAAGGACTGACGCACGCGCTCAGCCGCAAATCGATTTTGATTTTGCTACTCGCCTATTTCATTTTTGTTTTTGGATTCGTAAAACTGGAAACCACTTTGTCGTTGCTGTTGTGGAGAGAAAACACACGGGCCCTGCACACGCCGTTTGATTTTACTTGGCGACAACTTTGTCTGTCGTTCGCATTCATCGGCTTCACGCTGGCATTTATCCAAGGTGCTTTTGTTCGACCAGTATCGAAGCGGGTTTCCGATATCAATCTAGTGATTTTTGGCGCCAGTCTGGAACTCGTCGGTTTCGCATTGATGATTTTCGCTGTTCGGACGGTTTCGGTTCCCTGGCTGTTTGCCGGCCTTACCGTGGTTGTCACCGGTTTTGCATTCATCCAACCATCGATTCACGCTTTGATTTCGATTTGGACGGATCCTACAAAACAGGGTGCCGTATTAGGATTTGCACAAAGCATCAATGCCGTCGCCCGCATCGTCGGCTCGGCGATTGGAATTCCTTTGTTGATTTACAATACCGCGTTACCATACGCCGTGTCAGCAACGCTAATGCTAATTGCGGGAATCGCAATCTTTTTTGCGCATCGAATTCAAGAAGCCCGGCATTTGTGATGCCAAGGGATAGCCACGGGGGCAATAACCGGAACCAAAAATGCCGGGCTTCTCGCCTTTGCCCGACTGATGGCTAACGGCTTCTTTTGAGCGTATCATAACCCAAATCAAACGCCTCCTTAACATTCCCCCCTTTTGCAAAGAGGGGTTAGGGGTGTTCAGCATTTCTGTTCTTCAATAAGGAACGCCTCGATGACTCGGATGATGCTCTCGTTGATGCTCTTGGTGTCGATTGGCAGCCATATGGCGCTAGCCCAAGATCGTATCACCGGCCACAACCATGCCACGCGCAGCGAAGTGATCGCGCGCAACGCAATGGCCGCGACCAGCCAACCGTTGGCAACGCAAGTGGCGATCGACGTGCTTCGCCGCGGCGGATCGGCAGTCGATGCGGCGATCGCAGCAAACGCCACGCTCGGCCTGATGGAGCCCACCGGCAACGGCATGGGCGGCGATCTATTTGCAATCGTCTGGGACGCCGAAACAGAACAGCTATACGGTTTAAACGCCAGCGGTCGATCTCCAAAATCACTTTCGTACGAAAAATTAAAACAGGTATTGCAAAAGCAAAACCTCTCAAAGATCCCAGCGTTTGGACCGTTACCCGTGTCGGTTCCCGGTTGCGTCGACGGCTGGTTCGAATTGCACAAGCGGTTTGGCAAAATGCCGATGCAAAAAGTCCTTGAGCCCGCGATCAGTTACGCGCGCGATGGGTTTCCAGTTTCTGAATTGATCGCCTATTACTGGGCGGGCGGACGACGCTTGGCACGTTTTCCCGGTTTCGCTGAAACGTTTCTGCCCGGCGGCGCGGCACCGGCCAAAGGCGAGATCTTCAAAAACCCAATGCTCGCACAAACGCTCGAAACCATCGGCCAAAATGGGCGAGACGCGTTTTATAAAGGCGACATTGCCAAGACCATCGATGCGTATATGCGAAAACACGGCGGCTACATTACCTACGATGACCTGGCATCGCACACCTCGACCTGGGTCGATCCTGTATCGGTTGAATATCGCGGATACCGATTGTGGGAGTTACCGCCCAACGGGCAAGGGATCGCCGCGTTACAGATTCTGGGTGTACTCAAAGGCTTCGACATCCGCTCGATGGGATTTGGCAGCACCGATCATATTCATTTTGTTCTCGAAGCCAAAAAGCTTGCCTTCGAAGATCGCGCGAAGTACTACGCCGATCCTGATTTCAACAAGATTCCCGTTGCCGAGTTGATTTCCGATGAGTATTCCGCCAAACGACGCAAACTGATCAACCCGCGCCGAGCGGCACGTCGTTACGACGCCGGCAATCCGGCGCTGGAACATGGCGATACGATCTACCTGACCGTCGCCGACAAAGATCGCAACATGGTTTCGCTGATTCAAAGCAACTATCGCGGATTTGGATCGGGAATGTGCCCCGACGGATTGGGTTTTTGTTTGCAGGATCGCGGCGAGCTGTTCGATATGGCTCCGGATCGATTCAACACTTATGCTCCCGGCAAACGACCGTTTCATACGATCATCCCGGCGTTTGTTACCAAAGACGGAAAGCCGTTCATGAGCTTCGGCGTGATGGGCGGCGCAACCCAACCGCAGGGACACGCGCAGATCATGATCAACGTAGTCGATTTTGGTATGAACATTCAGGAAGCGGGTGACGCGCCGCGAATCCTGCACAGCGGTTCTTCGCAACCAACAGGCGAGGTGATGGACGACGGCGGCATCGTCTCGCTCGAATCCGGAATCGACTACAACGTGATTCGCGAGCTAATGGGTCGCGGCCATTCGGTGCGCTGGGCCCGTGGCCCCTACGGCGGCTACCAAGGCATCATGTACGACGCCAAAAACGACGTCTACTACGGCGCCTCAGAATCAAGGAAGGACGGACAAGCGGCCGGTTACTGATTAGGAAAAAGCCCGGCATTTTTGTGGGCCGAAAACATTTCGGAGTGTAAATGGCAAGATCCCTGGGGAATAAAATGCCGGCTGTTGCAATCTTCCAAGAACGAGTCATCGCAAAACGCACGGATTAACGCAGATACTTACCTCTCGGGCCCGGTAGAGGTTGTCCGCCATTGGCGGACGGGTGAGGGTCGACGTCTGATTAAACACGCCTTTGTTGTCGCATCATCATCGTTGCAACAACAAACGCACTTACAACAAATCCCGACGGTTCAGGTATTGGTACCACAAACTCCCCGCCTCGAATCCCCCCGAGGATTGCCGGATCACCGGTCGCAAAAACAGTGGGTATGCCAGTTTGCAGGTTGATTTCGTAGATGGTGTTTGCAATCAGCGGCGCTCCGTTCAATCCGGCACTAACGTCTGTAAACCCAAACAATCGCCCGTCGGGCGCGAACGCCATCGCTTCCATTGCGTCGGAGGAGAGCAGATTTTCAAACCCTCCAACTTCGTTGGCTATTCCTGCGTCGATATCAATTTCGAACAACTTTGCAAATACGCCCTCGCCGGGTGCGAAACCGGTTGTCCAGCTATAAATCCTTCCGTCCTTTGAGGTGGCCAGCGCGGCGGTACCGTGTGAAGTCGCTCCGTTTGACAGCGCGATGGGCACGAGCGTTTCGTCGAGTGTGTCTGGGTCAATCAGATAAAAATCACCGACGAAATCTTGTTGCCAACCGAATAGATCTCCTGAGTCGGTTCCCGTCAATGCAACCAGATCGGTTAAACCAGCTGGGAGGTTGCCCAGCAGATCCGTCGAGCCATTCGTTGGATCGATTGTGAACAGCGCTGGCGTGGCGCCGAAATTATCGATCCTCGCCA
>CAJHZH010001072.1_pt1 | contig 13891 bp, 14 predicted proteins | sample 9198951 | NCBI WGS metagenome assembly CAJHZH01 (sample SAMEA7708381, study PRJEB35096) | sediment metagenome | biome: marine neritic benthic zone biome [ENVO:01000025]; feature: sediment [ENVO:00002007]; material: shallow marine sediment [ENVO:03000034] sea grass bed [ENVO_01000059] ...
TGTTTTTCGACTCATACCCGGTAGAACCATCACAATCGGACGCGCGCCAACCAATCAAATAGTGCTTCGTGAAGATCAAGCCAGTCGGCAACATGCAGAAATATTTTTGCACGATGGCAGCTGGACGATCCGCGATCTAAATAGTCGCAACGGAACAGCAATTGGAGAAAATCGTGTCTCAGGCGACCAGGCCCTGACACCCGGCGACGTGATTTGGATTGCAAAGACCAAGATGGCGTTTGTCAACGACTTGTCGAAAGCGTATACGGGGGAAACGGACGTCGGTGGTCCGCAGAACGCAACGGTACAGGGTTTGGAATTGGTCGACGAGCAACCCACCGTTACGATGCGCGTTACGGAACCGACAACAATCACCCACAGGCGACAACGCACAAAATTCCTCGAGGCGCACGAAGAGCAGGATGATGAATCCAGTTCAATCCCAAAGGTTGGCCGAGCGGCTACCAAATTGTGTCGATTGGCCTTTGAATTGGCTAATCAAAAATCATTGAAGGACATTGCCCAATTGGCGCTCGACGGTTTGTTTGAAGGAACGTCCGTCGATGCTGGGGCGGTTTTAATGGTCCCCAACAAAATGTCCCGGCCTTTCGTTGTCGAATCTCTTGAAATTGCCTTTTGGCGAAGTGATATCTACCCGACCTATCAGCATGTGTCTCAATTTTTGGCGGAAACGGTGTTGCGCAACGGCGAAGCGGTATTAGCTCGCGACATAGCCGACGATAGCAAACTGAGTATCCGTGACAGTCGTGGTGAAATCCTGGCAACCAGCGTGATTTGTGCACCGATTCGTGTTCGAGGGCGAACGATCGGCTTGCTGCACATTTACTCGACAGTAACGAACCAAATGCTCGACCCAGACGATCTCGAGTTTACGCTGGCGGTCGCTGAGAACATGGCGCTGGCGATGAAAACTCGGCATCGCGAGCAAAAATTGGTTGAAGATCTTTCGTTAACCCGACAGGAAATCGATCAGCTGCGACAGCAACTGGGCGTCGAAAGTGAGATTGTAGGCGGTAGTTCGGCCATGCTCGAAGTGCATCAACAAATCGCCAGGGCGGCGCCGAGCGGAGCGACCGTGCTAGTTGTGGGAGAGAGTGGCGTCGGTAAGGAACTCGTTGCCCGGGCTGTTCATTACTCAAGTCCCCGCAAAGGTGGGCCGTTTGTATGTCTCAATTGTGCAGCGCTGTCGGAATCGTTGTTGGAAAGTGAACTGTTTGGGCACGAGCGCGGTGCATTTACAGGTGCGACTGAACGCAAAGTCGGTAAATTCGAAGCCGCCGACGGTGGAACATTGATGCTGGACGAAATCGGCGAGATGAGCCCTTCGATCCAAGCCAAGTTTTTGCGCGTCTTGGAAGGACACCCGTTCGAACGAGTCGGCGGCAGTAAAGCCATTTCGGTTAATGTCCGAGTGATTGCCGCCACCAACCGTGATTTGGAGAAACTCATTAAGGAAGGTGGATTTCGCAAGGACCTGTTTTTTCGGCTAAATGTTGTCAAGATCGACGTACCCGCGTTAAGACGACGGCCCGACGACATCGTGGATTTGGCGGAACACTTTTTGCAAAAATTCAATTTGGCGACCGGTCGCAAGATCACTGGATTCACGCAGGATGCACTCGACAAAATGGCCACGTATCGATGGCCGGGTAACGTTCGTGAACTAAAAAACGTCATTGAACGCGCCGTGGTTTTGGCGCGTGGAACCGTGATCGCTGCAGAAGAACTGATTTTGTCCAGCATCACTACCGCCAGCGAATCGCAGCTCGATTTTACTCCCGGACAATCATTTCGACCGGCGACACTTTCGGATATGGAACGACGCCACATTCTTGCCACGTTAACCGCGCTCAACTGGAATAAGAGCCGGTCAGCCCAGGCGCTGGGAATCGAGCGATCTACGTTGGATCGAAAAATCAAACGCTACGAGTTGGACAAACTCAGGACGGGTTGAGAGGTACTGACGATTTTGTCCGGCAACAAGCGAAGCGTTTCCGGCTTAGTTTGTTTTTCGCGTAGCTGCACTCGGCAGAGCTCGCCAGAGTGCGGGAGTTCAACGTTCTGGCGAACGTGGCTACATTCAAGGCTAAAGCTGGTTTGCCAATTCGGTTAAGTGGTCGAGTAACTGGTTCTCGATGTCCGGTTCGCTGCCCTTAATGTGGTTTGATAGCGGCTCGGCGTCTCCCATCATGCGGAGTCGGGCCAGTTGGTCTTGAACAAGCTTCCGCCGACTTTCTTTCGTTTCCAGCAAATAGTGCATCCACAACCAAGATTCTGCGTAATCCAGTTGTGTCATTTCATTAGCGTCGGACAATGCCTCGAGCCTTTTCAAGTCCGGTTTCCAATCATCCGTTTGGACCTTGGAAGCAAGATGGAAAACGTGCTGCCGGTGAAACCCGTGTTTTCCGCGGGGCAACTCGAAATACTCGGCCAGCCCTTCGTCCATCCAGAGTGGAATGGACGGTATCACCGAATGCAGGTATCCGTGAGAAACTTCGTGACGCAGGTCCTCGGCGACTTTTTCACCCCAGTGTGCAAACACTTTGAGATCCGTATCGTTTTTTACGAAAAATGCCCTGCGATCGGGAAAGGATGGGTGGTTTAGCTTTAAGTATTGTTTAAATCGATTAGAGTCATCAAAGATGTAAACGTTAATCGGTTCATCCGACATTGGCAGAAGAAGTTTTGACGTGATGTCTCGGCGCCGCGCGGTAAGTTCGTCGAGCAGTCGATGGCGACGCGGTAGTTTAATGTCGCTAAATATTCTGAGCTGCTCTCTCGAAAACTGATCGTTTGACGGCAACTCGACCTTGCGGTGCGGCAGCGCGCAGCCGTTGAAGCTGATGACGCAAATGCAAACCAGCAAAATCAATTTTGTGTTCAATGGATTGGACAGTGTTCCCCCATTTTGCAAAGGGGGGTTGGGGGTTCTTCCGACAACGACGTACGTGGTGCGCGCCCGAGCCTAGATTCGCCGACGCACCATGCTCCTGAAGCCTCCACGACTTCGGCAATACGGCGGGAAGGTATCAAATTGAAATAACCGATACCAGCGCCAATTTTTGAACCCAACACTGGCACTGCTAGCGGGTTGCTGGGCCTTTAGATCGGTTATCGATAAAATCAATTACCGCCTGAAAATCATCAGGCACCGGCGCGCTAATCGATATCCGATTCTTGGACAGCGGGTGATCGAACGAAATCGTCTCCGCGTGCAGCGCTTGCCGATCGATCAATACATCGCCACCATCGATGCCCCCGTTTAACCAACCTTCGCTTGCTGACGAACGTCCACTGTACAATCGATCTGCAATGATCGGGGAGCCAATATGGGCGAGATGAATACGAATTTGATGAGTTCTCCCGGTTTTAGGAAAGGCGGCAACAACCGCTAATCGACCCTGTCGTCGAACGACTTCGTAGAACGTACTAGCGCTTCTACTCTTGCTGTTTTCAAGTCGAATTGCCATTTTCTCACGCTGATATGGGTGGGCACCAATCGGCGCCTCGATGTGGTCCCGGTCACGATCGGGAGGTGGCGATACCACGGCCAGGTATTTCTTCTCGACCGACCGCCGCTGAAATTGACGTGTCAGTTTCAAATTCGCGAGATCCGTTTTGGCGACGAGGATCACTCCGCTCGTGTCTCGATCGAGTCGATGAACAATACCGGGTCGGTTTGGTCCGCCGACGGTACTTAACGACTTAAAGTGATGCATCAAGCCGGCGGTTAAAGTTCCCGTCCAATGACCCTTGGCGGGATGTACGACCATGCCCGGAGGTTTATTGATAGCAACAATCTGTTCATCTTCGTAAAGAATGTCCAGTTCGATATCTTCCGATTGTTGTTCGGCCGGTATTAGCCGATCCAATTCCGACAAGCGGACGTTGATTTTTTGACCTGGCCGAAGTTGAAACGACGCCTTGACCGTCTTACCGTCGACCGTAGCTTGGCCATCGCGAATCAACAGCTTGATTCTCGAACGGCTGGTCCCTGGTGCATGTTCGGAGATGAAAACGTCCAAGCGTTTTCCCAAGTCGGTTGATTCCACAACGAGATCTAAATTGTCCAAATGCGAGCTGCTCATGGCGTTACAAAAAGACTGATTGGCACAATGTTTTCTTGGCATCGACAAAACAAATCACACGATGGCGACCAGTCGAAACAATCGGAGCAAACCGCACAGCTTGTCAATCGAATTCTCAATCGAGATAAAAAGTCGTTTCCGGCATCCATCGTGATTGTTTACCACAACATAATTTACGAATGAACAAATATGATTCTTCGTAAACTGAACGTGTTCATGTTTAACCGATAATCCTATAATAAACCTCGGCGGTTTTGAGGCAATATCGAGACTATCGCGAGCGTTTGGAAACCTTCCCTGCCAGACACAGCTGGCTGTTTTGGGTATTGGTTCGAGTATATGTTTAACCGACGCATCGGATTCTGCCGTAATTGTTGCTCCAATGTTGTGCATGTGCGCGCATTTGAATCTCGATTGACCTACCTGCTCGACCGGCTGACATTTGGAATTCTCGGTCTGTTTCGCATTGGGCCTTGGCAATGTGTCGACTGCGGAAGGCGAAGACTGACGATCGACAGCCGCCGGGCTGAAGTTCGCGGTGTCTCGGAGGATGTAGAAGTCTCGGACGAAGGCGCTGCAATTGGCAACTATCTACGGACTGAGCAATCATTAGCTCATGCTGCCGATAATTCGCAACGCTTTTCAGAAAAATACAGATTTGGAATTGTGGAAAAGTTGCTCAAGGGAAAAACAACTTTTTCGCAAGCCTGTTCTGATTTGCATGTCTCCGAACTTGAAATCCAGATTTGGATCAAGGACTATCTGCAGTTCCAGCTGCAAAAAGCGTCGGGTCCTACCACCAATATAGTGCATGTTGACAATCAAACTATTGGCGATCCTATGACCGATGATTCGATTAATGGACTTGATCCGAGTATCGATGACGATGGATCTGGACCAGTAATTGAAAGTTCGGCGGTCAAAAAAGCCAAATAACTTTGGGCGCTTCGCTAAATTTGCAGTTATGTTTTGCATTGAGCGCGTTTATTCGAGTTTGATCAAACAAAATTTGCTTTAACTTCGTAAAAAGGCTGGTGAAGCTGTTTCGGTGTTGTTACAACGTGTGGCTTACTTTCTATCGCCCGAAAATCACCCCTCGAAAGAAGAAAAATGAAGTTCATCGAAATGACCGGGGATAAACTTTCCGAGATAGTTGCCGATGGCGAGCTTCATTCAACGGACTTAAAATCCGCTGGGGTGGCGAATGACACGATTGTCCGTGTCAATCAGCACGGCGACATCGAAGTACGTCGCCCGCACAAATGGGACGTGATCGGCGGATTGCTTGGAAACTTCGAAGAACGAATCAAAAAGACTACCGGGTTTGATTGGGCCTAAGTTGGCCTGACGCGAAGGAATCATCTCGATTAGTTCAGTTATTCCGTTCTCGCGCCGGTCTTCCATCTGTTTGGCGGTGCACGCGTTTGTCAAAAAAGCCCGGCCTTGCAGCCAAATCTCAGGGAACGCAATGTGGCCAGAGGCGCCTAAAAATGCCGGGCTTTTCCGACAAGGATGCCGAATGTCAGGTATCAGCACGATTGTTTTCGTCAAATTCCAACAACTCTTCGATCCAAATACGAATGTCGTTTTCGTATTCGCTCGCCATATCACCCTTAATTAGCTGACGATGGAAACCGGCCGCCCCATCGTCGTGCAGTTCCGCTGCCTCCGCCGTCGGAAATCGGCTGTGTGGATCGGGGGCGATGAGGCCTCGGCAAAATGACATTAACAAATCATTGCACGCCACCTCATCGGGCATCAGTTCGTCGAGACGATAGTGCAGATTCTGTTTCGCTTCCAGTAATTCCGAGAGTTTTTTTGCGCCGCTAAACAGCGGACGTCCCGACAACAATTCAACCAGCACGTAGCCGAGGCTGGCCAAATCCGATAACGGCGACTGGGGTTTGCCTTCGATGACTTCCAGCGCCGCGTAGGCGGGAGTGCATGCGCGTCTGCCGGGAGGTGAGTGCAAATCAAATGCGGAACCGATATCGATAATCTTCGCGTGACCACTGCGCTTCAGCATGATATTGGCGGGTTTAATGTCACCGTGCACAATACCCGCTCGATGTATTGCGGCCAATGCTTCCAAACACGCTCGAACAATCGCAACGGCCACCCCTGGTTTGAACCGAGGTTGCATGGGTCCTTGGGTTACGAGAATTTCGTTGATATGCGCCCAACGTCGCTGACTGACACGCTCTGACAAACGCACGAGCATTTTGGGAGTCAGCAATTGTCGCAGGTCGTATCCCTCAACCCATTCCATGACCATCATCCGAATTCTGTTTTGTTCAACGAAGTTCTGAACAAGCAGCAAGTTGTCGTGCTGAATCCGTGCCACCTTTGCAGAAATACCGCCGATGCGAAGCATGTCTTCGTCGTACAATGCCGGAGAATGGTATCGTTCCGGCGAGAATATCTTCAATGCCACGGGCAAAGTAAAATCGTCCGCCCCTCGGCGCTCCGTCAAATACACGACACCCTGTCCGCCAGAACCAAGCAATCGCTTGAGTCGCAAATGGTTGGTCCAGCTGAGTCGCTTTCCGTTGATGATTTCGACGTAGTCACTCACAAGTTCGCCGCAGCGATCACCTACCATCTCCCCATCCTGGGTCATGGTCCGCGACAAATCTTCTGAACTCGTCAAATGTAACGAATTAGCAGTAATAACAGGATTATCGTCCATCGCTCACATAAGTGATTGCCACACGAATTCGCAGCCGACAAGGCCCGCAGTCAGCGCGCAACGTCGGCTTTAAATATGGCCTTTTTTTGTTGGTCAAACAGCTTCGTGATCTCGATCGCACTCGAAATCGGTCTGGTTTATCCTAGACTGACCACCCAATCAGGGTCTAGCCGAATTTGGACTTGGACCAATCATTTTGCACGAATCACGACGGAAACAGTTAATGCCGATCTCGAGGCAGCGGAAATCCGACATTCTTGTCGACCACGTTTTTGAGTTTTTGACCATTTAAAAATCGCGCCAGGTTCTCGCAAAACAGCCGAGTCACATCCCCGGCGCGATGGCGAGACTGTGCTCCGACGTGAGGCGTGATAATAACGTTGGGCAAATCCCACAACGGGCTGTCGGCTGGCAATGGTTCGGTCGCGGCGACATCCAAACCTGCGCCAAGCAGATGACCGGAATTCAAAGCCGAAACTAGCGCACGCTCGTTGACCAACTGGCCTCGACCCACATTAATCAAATAGGAGCGTCCAGCCGGCATGAGATTCAACTCCCGCTGCGAAATGATCTCAATCGTATTGTTGAGCAGCGGCAATGTCAGGATCACAACCTCGCTGACCGATAGTAACTCGTCGATTCCATCCTCGTCAAACAGCTGGTCGATTGGGGGCAGATCAAATTCATGATTCCACTGTTTAGCGAACCGGTCTGCTGCAATCAGGCGACAATCCACAGGCCTTAGTAACTCGGCGATCCGTTGTCCGTTTCCACCGAAGCCAAGCAGCCCAATGGTCTTTCCATGAAGATCGTCGGTCGGTTGACGTGTGAAACTTCTTTGCAATTTCGCTTGAAAAAACTTGGGCAACCCGCGGATCAACCCGAACAACAATGCCATTGTTTGTTCCGCAACTTGATTGCTGAACAAGCCAGAAGCGCTCGTGACGATGATTTGCGAATCACATACCTCGTCGACCAGACAGTGATCTAAACCGGCTGCCGAGGATTGGATCCATTTGAGCTGGCCCCGACGTACTACGCGGGCCCAGTCGATCGGTACCTTCGCATGACCGCAAAATATGTCCGCTTCCCCAATCAAACTTGCTACGGTCGTCTGATCGGCTTTGATTACGACACAATCTGGGGCGGCGTGCTTTATCTCGTCGATGTGCGACTCTGCACGATCGTAACAAACAACAATTTTCACGGCTTTACTTTAATTCTTAAGCGACGACAAAGATGACTATCGCAAGCATGACAATTGGCTAGACTTGGACGTTTCTGGCTGAACAAGTCGCGATCCCAACACGCTAATCATATTTTGTAACATGAGTGAAATTACGATCGAGCAAGCCCAAAAGCAAGTTGATTCGTGGATTCAATCCATCGGAGTACGGTATTTTTCCGAGCTTACCAACTTAGCTCAGTTAGTCGAAGAGGTTGGCGAATTGGCTCGAATCATATCAAGACGATATGGAGACCAAAGCTTTAAGCCGGGTGAAACGAATACGCTTGACGAAGAAATTGGCGATATTCTGTTTGTGTTGATTTGCATTGCTAATCAAACGGGAGTCAATTTGTCTGAGGCATTTCAGGCCAGCATTGAAAAGAAAACGTCCCGTGATGCGAAACGCCACGTTGATAATCCAAAACTCACCGGCCACCAACCTTAAACAGGGGAGGGCAGGGCGATTGATACGGGGTTTTGGATTTACTCAAGACCAATTTTGAGCGTCTATGACTCGGTTGTCCACGGCTTGAACAATCGACTGGTGTGGCAATGCTCAACTGAATCCTTAGTCGATCACTACAATAACCATATCGGCACGGTTCATCTCGACGTTGGCATCGGTACCGGTTTTTTTCTCGATAAGCTGAATGCATCTAAAATCGAGCAACTCTACCTGGTGGACGCCAATCAAAACAGCTTGGACGTTTCTGTAAAACGACTTGCCCGGTTCAGGCCTCACGCGATAAATTGCAACATAATCGAGGTGGCGTCGTTGCAGAAACTAGGTGAAGCGCTGGAAGGGCAAACGATCCGATCGATCGGAACCAACTATGTCATACATTGTTTGCCGCACGGATTAGAAAGCGCTGCGCCGTTTGTTGCATTGTCAGCAAAATTGCTTGCTGGGCGAGGTGTTTATTTCGGAAGTACGATCCTTGGCGACGCAGCGAAATCCCGCTTGGCTCCAAGAATCGTGTCGGCGCTATTTCAACGATGTGGCGTTTTTGGAAATTCTAATGACGACTTGGATTCGCTCGATCAGTTGCTGTGCAGAAATTTCAAAAACGTGGACATCAGGATGCATGGATGTGTAGCGGTCTTTGCGGCGAGCGACATTAGAAGTCTGAAAACTCAATGAAGATCTACTATTCGGATACTTTTGAACTGCCGCTGCCAGAAAAACACCGATTTCCAATGGCCAAGTATCGCCTGCTTCGTGAGCGCGTTGCGAGTAGCGGTCGATTCGACAATTGTGACCTGCTTGTGCCTGCGCCGGCCACCGACGAACAATTGACGCTCGTTCACTGCGGTGCCTATCTGGATCGCGTTATAAACGGCAATCTAACTGACGTCGAAATTCGACGCATCGGATTTCCCTGGTCGCCTCAGCTCGTCGAGCGCTCGCGTCGCAGTGTGGGGGCCAGTATCGCTGCGGGATTTAGCGCACTGGACGACGGAGTTTCCATCAATCTGGCTGGTGGCACGCATCATGCGTTTCCAGACGCCGGTCAGGGCTATTGTGTTTTTAACGATACCGTGGTGGCGGCGCGGACGTTACAAAGCCACAAAAAAATTGAACGGGCGTTGTTTATCGATTGCGATGTCCACCAAGGCAATGGGACCGCCGCGATTACCGAGCACGATCCGTCGCTTTTTTCCTTTTCTATTCACTGTGAAAAAAACTTTCCATTTCGCAAGCACAACAGCGACGTAGATGTCGCACTTGCCGTCGGCGCCGATGATCGGCAGTATTTGAGCTCGCTTGAATCAGCCTTGGTTCAAATACCCCAAATGTTTGATTCTGACATTGTTTTTTATGTTTCCGGCGCCGACGCCTACCATGGTGATCGGCTGGGCCATCTACAGCTAACCAAGCAGGGTTTGCTGGATCGCGATCGGATCGTGTTTGATTTTTGTCGCTGCCAGCAGTTGCCGGTAGCGGTCAGCATGGCTGGCGGTTACGCGACAAACGTCGAGGACGTCGTTGATATCCACTTCGAAACCGTGGGGGCGGCCCTAGATTATCTTGACGCGGCCCATCAAATCTGCGATCAACAGTGATTCACGGACGAAAAGGAGTATTTGGATGTCGAGGACCCCAAAAAATCTATCGATCGCTGTCGTACTTGGACTTGCAATTGGCTTGGCGATCGGATTTGCGCTCAATTATCCCCTGTGGGGCATGATCCTGGGCATGGCTCTAGGCGCGTCGATCGGCGTCGCGTTTCCCGGAACGGCTAGGAGTGACGAAGAACGGTAATTCACTGGATTGTTCAGGATGCTATCAATCAATAAAAGCCCGGCAATGCCGAGCTTTGTGATTTCGATAACGCAATCCAAGTTATTTTCGTCGACGTCTAAAAATTAAACCGCCGATTCCAAAAACGCCTAAAACTCCAAACGAAGGTTCCGGAATGGGAGTGAACGACGGGTTCACGCTTCCAAAAGTACTCGTAAATGGATCAATGTCAAACGAGCCTAACGGTATAACATCAATCGCTGACAGATTAAAAACTTGTCCATTATCGGGATCGTTTACCGCATACCAATCCCCAGTCGTGCCGTCACGAAAAACCAATCGCGGCTCGTCGCCAGTGTATGTAAAATCGACGCCACTAAGTTGAGAACCATAAAGAAAGGTTCCCGATCCGTCGTCGTCTGGTACGCCAAGCGAGTCCATTAGCGTTCCCAAGTCTCCGATATTATCCGCAATACCGTCGTCGTTTGTGTCGATATCGGTGACACCTGCTGCGCCCGTAAAACCCGAACTAAGTACTGTCGTAAACGATGGGTTCTCAAGATCAGGTATGGTAACAACAGCTCGCCCAAACGCATCATACGTGCCCGTAACATTAGAAGCTCTATCGACAAGGCCGGTGGAAGAAGACGTGTCACCTTCGATGGATAGGATCCACAAGTCAAAAGCCGAATTCGCCGCACCATTAAGTTCGAAATCTTGCATCGCTGGATCACCACCTGCTGGATTCGGCAGAAATTCAGCGAGGAGGTCTGCCCGAGCATCCGAGCCAAACAATAAGACTACAGCTAATGCCGGAAAAAGAAGATACTTCATCTCTCGGACCCTCAAGGTGTTTAATCAATTGATATCGTTGCAATTTAAAATGAATTCAGCTCTCGCGAAAATTGGCGGGCTAATTCAACGCCTTATTCTAAGTAGCCGAAACGTGATTTCAACCCAAAGCTGACTAAGTTAGTTCATTATTCACATTCTCTCCGTTTTGCGTCGTCGACTGCTCCAAAAAATGCCCAAAATGACTAGAATTCGGGTGGCAGACAATATCACAAGCAATCAGAAAGGGATTTCGCATGCCGGCGATTGAAATGGAACAGATTCTTGTTGTTCCGACACAACTTTTTCACGAGCTAGGCCATTTCCAAGGGTTTTCTACCGACGTCGATCGATATGTTCCCAGAGTGTTGGATCCGGACGTTACCGAGTACCGCTCTCGCGGTGAAATGGAGCAAGACCCATCATTCAAACAATTGATCCCGTACGTGATTTTTTCAATATCAAACGGGCGATGGACTTCAGTTGTTTCGATATACCCGAGGATCGGGGCAGGGCGAAGCTCGCCTACATGCCAAGAAAAGCGTGGGAATTGGCGGTCACATTTCGACCTTGGATTCGGACACGCAGTCGGTTTACGAGCAAGGAATGCAGCGTGAATTGGATGAGGAAACAATTATCGAGACTCGATACGAATCGAAATGCGTCGGACTGATCAATGACGATGAAACCGACGTTGGCAAAGTACACCTTGGGATCGTTCACATCTTTGATGTCGAAATCCCAAAAGTTCGCGCGCGGGAAACAGATATTACTAATGCCCAGTTCGCGCCCCTCGATTCAATCTTCGCAGAAATTGATCAATATGAGTCGTGGTCGCAGATTTGTTTACGAGCCCTTTTCAGCGGGACGTAAGTCCCTGACTGGATTTGACTTGCACGACACGTCAGCGTAAGCTGATTAATCTGACTTTTCGTCTATTCGCCGATTGTATATCTTTAATTTAGCAATACTTTATTGGTCCGTGTGGCCGAGAATGAATGAAAACATCCTTTGTATGGAGTGATAAAACATGGGCCTTGTATTAACCGAAAAAGCTGCGGACGAAGTCAGACGTGTGATGTCGGAAAACGACACGGAAACCGGAACCATGTTGAGAATCGGCGTAGTCGGTGGTGGCTGCAGTGGACTTAGCTACGATTTTCGTTTCGACCAGGAATTTGACGATGCCAATGACAGCAAAATGGAACAGCACGGCATCACACTGGTCGTGGACAAAAAGAGCGCGTTGTACTTAGATGGAACCACCGTCGACTGGCACGACGGCATCGACGCTCGCGGATTCACGTTCAACAATCCGAACGCGGTTAAGTCGTGCGGCTGCGGATCGAGCTTCCAAGCCTGATCGCCAGCTGAATAATTCGAACTCCAATACGCCCATGTTAAGTGGGCGTTTTTTGTAGCTGCTGGATGATTTGGCCAATGGTTTGTTGCAGCAATGGCTCGCCACCGAATCGCATTCCGAGCGATTTGATTTTTGCGGTTTCAATTTGATGTTTCGGCGAGCTGCGCTGGCCGCTGATATTGGATTCCGATCCCGACAATTGTTTCGCAATCTCGGCAACTTGAGATTGCGAAACGTACATGTCGTAGCAATTGTACGCTTCGCCGGAAATACCGTCCGCGGCAAGTAGAATGCCGACGGCGTTAGCGACGTCGGATGCATGTACCTCCTTTCCGCCTCCCGATACCTCGACGTCTCGTCCCAAAGCTACGTCGGAAATCAAATCGAACCACTTGCTGTTTTGAATTGGATTATTGAGACCGTAGACGCCAGTCGGACGCAATGCGCAAATATTGTAGCCCTGTCCAAGACCATAGCTGTGGACAAATTTTTCGATCGCTGCTTTATGCGCACCGTAATGCGAGGTTGCCCACAACGGGTGAGCTTCGTCCAAGGGTCGGTCGTCTAGTATCTTTTCGTGAACGGCGCAGGTTGAAATGAAAATGAATCGTGGCAGGCCGGCGTCGATCGCCGCTTGAATTAGATTCAGCGTACCGATGATATTGACGGTTGCGAACTGCGCTACATTGCCTTCTCCGCCGCGAAACGTTGTTCCAGGCCTCCAAAGTGCGGCGTGAACAACGGCATCGCAACCGCCAACGAGGATTCCCATTGACTGTTTATCGGATAACGAACCCTCGACCCACTGGATCTCGAGCTGCTCCAAGCCCATAAGGTCGCTTGTGGGCCGATACCAGCATTTCAATTCATGATTCGCGTCGGCTAGTTGATCAACTATGTATCGACCGATGAATCCTGTGGCTCCCGTTACAGCGATTTTCATAAAACACTCTCGCTTCACAAAACTTGTGAACTAACGACTGGGACAGTCGTTCCACAATTTGAACTGACAACGGGGACTGTCGTCCACAAATTAACGCTGTCTGTATTTCAATTACAAAACATCGTAAAACGGCTGTGGGCGTAACGAAAGACTCCAAAACTGTTTCGATCATGATTCGAATTGCGACAAGCGAAGACGAACCCGGTGTTATCGATCTGGTCGACCGCGTTTATCAGGAATACGGCGAAAAAATGTGTTTGGAAGGCGCCGATGGTGACTTGCAAGCGCTCAACGAGCATTATTTTGAGCGAGGTGGCTGTTTCTGGGTGTTGGTGATCGACGCGACGGTTTGTGGTTCACACGGCGCCCGCCCCAGCGAGGAGGCTAGCGTTTGCGTATTTCGCAGACTGTATTTGGACAAATCGCTGCGCGGCACTCACTGGGGCCACGAATTAATGAATGTCGCGATTGACTGGGCAAAACAAA
>CAJHZH010000465.1_pt1 | contig 13807 bp, 10 predicted proteins | sample 9198951 | NCBI WGS metagenome assembly CAJHZH01 (sample SAMEA7708381, study PRJEB35096) | sediment metagenome | biome: marine neritic benthic zone biome [ENVO:01000025]; feature: sediment [ENVO:00002007]; material: shallow marine sediment [ENVO:03000034] sea grass bed [ENVO_01000059] ...
CACCGCCGAAGCAATCGAAACGTCGCGCCGCGGAAACCGAATCGACTACAACCTGATTGTCAAGATGGATGAACAGGCCGCCTGGGGATATCTAAACGATCAAATCGTCATCGTTACAAATGACAATCAAAAACGAGAAATCCCGGTCATGGTACTTGGTAACATCAAAGCTCCGATTGAATTCCCGACTGTTGTCAATTTGGGAACGGTTGCTAAGGGTGCATCGATTAACAAAACGTTGATGGTAAAGTCCAAGAACGCCTTTACGGTGACAGGAATCGAAACCGCCAACCCGCGAATCCAAATGTCCAAGCCTGACAAGAAAAACAAGTTGCACATGTTGAAAATACAAGTTGACACGACCGAAGCGGGCACCCTGGACGACACAGTAACCATCAAAACCGACGTCCCCAATATGCCGTCGGCTACCGTCAGACTAGTTGGCTCAGTCGTCGACGAGTGATTCTTGTTGAAATCCTTTGCGCCCGACCTGTGCATCGTTGTCAGACCTCACAAATCGTGATCCAATCTCAAAAACCGGTTCCAATTATCGTCGACGTGTTCTGATGTCGTTTTGGTGGGGCATCGGCCGCACTACTTGGTTCACCAAGTTTTCTGACTCATTTTCTACGTTCAAAAAGTGCCATGCGTAGGGAAAAAGCCGATTAAAATGTTTTCGGTTGCTTATAATTGTGGATATAATCGATCCGCCTGATCGGAATCGATGTGCTCTCCCAACGTCTTGCAGTTATGGAGCTATTGCGAATTCTGCCCTCCACAAGCTCGATCGTATTGATGAAAAACGATGGACATTCAATTTCGCTGCACCAATATTTCGCAGTTCGACCCTGATAGCGGCGATTACGTTTATTGCGAGCAACTGTTGCAAGCAGAAGACAAACACGTCGGGCTAAAGGTGCGCTGCCCCAAGTGTAATCAGACGATGACGGTACCAAGTCCGGCGATGGCCACCGCCGTTGCCGGAAGTTCGGACGAAAGTTCCACGGATGAATTTGGCAGTGGTGAGATATCTGTTCAAGTTGAATCACAGCTAGCCTACTCGCGATTTAACCCCAAAACGCGTTGTCCAAAATGCGGTTCCCTGTTGGATGAAGACAAGCGATGTACCGCGTGCCGATACGTCATGCCGCTCGTCAATCGACATCGGCTTCCGCTCGACAAGATGGACGTCAAACCGGCAGGTTTTCAGCTGTGGTTGAGAACGATTTTTGCAGACGGAATTGATACCAAGGTAGTTGAGGCAGCTGCTCATTCTTTAGTTGCGATGTCCATGCTGTTATGTGCGATTGCTGCCGTCTTGCTAGGTGGATCCAACTTGTTCCTGGTTTTGATCTTTCTTGGCTTGATCTTGTCCATCTACGTCTATCTTGTGTGGCAGGCCAAACGCTTGGCGACGAAACCAGCTGCACAGGTTCCATTTCTTCTCAAGCCGATTTGGAATTTGATTCTGCTTTTCGCCCGAAATATGAATTGGCAAAAATATGATGCCCGGCTTAAAGATCGAAAAATCCTAGACGTTCGAAATCACGACTTCGGCGATCGCGAATTGCTGGCACTTGAAGGACTGAATCTGTGCGAGGTCTTGGATGCCGAGCGAACGAACATCACCGACAACTCCCTGTTGGCCATGCACGGGCTTAAGCATTTGCGATGTCTCGTCGTTCGCAAGACCCACGTAACGGCAGAAGGCGTTTTCCGGTTACAACAGGCCATCCCACGTTGCTGGATCTGGTATTAGCTAGTGTTTCCGGCTTTCGAATTTAGAAGTTGTGCGACTTCAAAAGCCTGGCATTTGCGGCCTCAAATCAAATAATTCACCGCAATGTTTCGCTATCCATAAAACGGCCGAGTTCAACTTGCAATTCGACCTCTTTGCCGTCGCGAATCACCGTTACCGCTATCTTGTCACCCGCATTAAACTGGGAAACAGCACCCTGAAAATCATTGCCCGAATCGATTTTTTTGCCATCAAAATAGGCGATCACGTCGTTAGCCTGAATCCCTGCAATGTCTGCCGAACTTCCGTCGACCACACGCGTGATCTCGCATACGTCGTTGCTTCTGTTGTAGTAAACACCCAGAAAGGCACCTTTGCGATAGTCCACGGTGATATTTAGCTTGTTCGCCAACCCGTCGGCCACTTCGCGCGAGACGTCGGTACCATACAAATAAAGTGTCGATAGATGAAAGTGTTTTTCCAGGTCCGGCAGACAGTCGTCATTGATTTTACAATATACAAATTGCAACAGGACAAGCGATTTGATCTTCGCCAGTGTCTTGACTGACGCATTGGTAATGCTCGCCCGTTTTATAAACAGTGATTGCAATTGATCCTTGCCAGATATCAGATCAATCACATTGTCATCAATCTGTTGGCCGACAAGGGTCAGTGTATTGATATCCCGAACCCACATCAGCAATTTCAAATCCTCGCGTGTGCCTTTCCACTCTTCGGGGATCGTTATCGTGTGCATGGCGACATAGTTGCGACCGTCCGTCGAAGTTACCTGCGAAACAACTTCCGCGCCTAGTCGACGCAACTCGGTGATTGCATTGCCCTGGAGCACGTCACCCATTCGAGAAATGGTTCGCCGCGCCAGTCGGCGAATGTCGATATCATCGGATTCGGCCATCCGCTGAATCGTCTCCTGCGCTGCAGTTTGGGCCTCGAGATCTCGGCCGACGGCCAGCCGTTGCAATACAGCCATCGCCCGCATTCGCATTTCCGGCTCACCATCTTGAATCGATCTCTCGATGTGTTCTATGACAGGAAATCCGATTTGAATCAGCTGTTGCATTGCCGATTGCCGCATTGCAAACGTATCTGCACTAAGCTCGGCAATGATTTGAGGAATCTCCTCAGTCTGTGCGGATAATCGGCGATTGGAAGAATACGTGCAGACGATCAGGCAAAAAACCAAACAAAACGATTTCGAATAACGCTGAAAAGCAATCCGAAACGGTTTGCGTATGAATTCTGCCAAACTAATGTTCATTCTGTTTCCTTCTCCCTCCGTGAGAAGTCAAAGGTCGCAAATGGACCAGTGGCCAGCGGTCAACGATTCGCAGGCGGAGACCCGATGAGGTACGGACTCCTACATGGTATTTTATGTATGGTGACGTAATGCGTTTGTTCGCCTATACCATTGTCAGCGGCACTCACTCCAAAAATCAACACCATACTGGCTAATTCTCCGAGACTGTATTTTGGGTTTCCTGGGGAACGCCGGTTTGGGGTCGAGATATTTGCACAACGGGAAAAAAGTGTATCAGCTCTTAGACTGGGGCAACGGTCGAAAACTCGAATCTTTTAACGATTACATCATGGATCGTCCCTGCCCTGCGGCCGTTGGCCACACAAAATCTGATCCTCCGTTTTGGCGGCGAGCCGACGCGCGTTTCGATATCACCAAAAATCATCAAGGACGCTGGAGTTTTAAACATCAACCGCCAAATGATTGGAATTATTGCTGTTGGTTCGGCAAACTTCGGCTCGCACCGAGCCCATTTGGACACCTAGGCGTCTTTCCGGAACAGGCGTGCGTCTGGGATTGGCTCCGCCGCGTGAAAAAAACGGTCACTGGTCTCAAACTTTTGAACCTGTTTGCGTATACAGGTGGTTCGACGCTGGCGGCTGCGAAAATCGGCGCAGAAGTCGTTCACGTCGACTCTGCAAAAAACATCGTCAAACGCGGCCGCGAAAACGCGGCTCTATCAAACTTGCACGACAAGCCGATTCGTTGGATTGTGGACGATGTTCTGAAATTCGTCCTACGCGAGTCTCGACGGGAAAATCGCTATGATGGTTTTATCCTCGACCCGCCGACTTATGGCCACGGCGTTGGAAAATCGATTTGGAAAATTGAACAAGACCTGCCGAAGCTTGTCAAACTGCTGCGCGGAATCTGCAGGGATTGTCACCTGATTGCATTCACCTGTCATTCGCCGGGCTTCGATGCCGGTCGAGTGCGGCAGCAATTCGTCGCGGATTTTGACGAATTAAAGGACAACAGCAAAACACGCTGCGACTCCGGAACATTGGATCTAATTAGTGCCGACAATCGCAGGTTATCAAGCGGAATCTACGTTTGTTGGTGTCGCAGATAAGTCATGAAAAAAATATCCAGCCCGCACAACCCCCGCCTGCGATCAGCGATCCGTTTGAAAACCAGCCGCGGTCGGAAAACCCAGCGCCGAATTATTATCTTTGGTGTTCGCGAAATCCGCCGCGCGGTTGAGTCGGGAATCTGGCCGCTCGAAGTATTTCTCTCAAGCGATCTACTTGATCAACCAGATCTCGATTGGGCGTTGTCCCATCTCGAAAAGTCGGAAGTGTACGATCTGCCCGTAGAGTTGTTTGGCAAATTGAGATATGGCGAGCGGCAAGACGGCATGGTTGCGATTGCCCAACGACCCGAACTCGAACTCCGCGACATTGGATTGCCGAAGGTTCCCTTGGTATTGGTGCTGGAGTCGATCGAAAAGCCCGGCAATATCGGTTCTGTATTGCGAGGCGCCGATGGTGCGGGTGCCAATGCTGTTGTGATGGCAAACCCGCAGTGTGATCCGCTGCATCCCAATAGCATCCGGTCGAGTCTTGGAACCGCCTTTGCCGTTCCACTGGCCATCGCCACGAATGAACAAGCCAGCCAATGGATTGATGCGAATAATCTCCAATTAATAATTGGAACTGATTCTGCATCGACAAGTTACCTGTCAGTCGATTTTTGCAAGCCCACCGCGATCGTTTTGGGCAACGAGTCAGATGGTCTTTCCAGCTTTTGGCTGTCACACTCCTCCGCGCGCGCAGTATCCATTCCGATGAACGGTCATGCCGATAGTCTTAACTTGAGTGTCGCCTCAGCGATATTTTGTTACGAGGCTCTTCGACAACGCGCCACGGCTCCCCCAAAACAAATTGAAAATTAGGGACGAAATCAAGACATTTAGATATCGTTTTTACCCGCAATGGACCGCAATGTTGCCTATTGGACCGAAATGAAGAAGATCCTTGTCATTGGACCAGGGGGTGCCGGAAAATCGACCGTGGCATCGCAGCTTGGCGAGAAATTAGGGCTCGAGGTCATTCATCTGGACCAGCTGTACTGGCTTCCCGGCTGGGTTGTGCCATCGGATTCTGACTGGAAGCAAACCGTTGAAACCGTTGTCCGTCGTGACTCATGGATTATCGACGGCAACTATTCGGGGACGCTGCCGCTCAGGTTGGAAGTGTGTGACACCGTTGTGTTTCTTGATTTTCCGCGATTGACCTGCGTTTGGCGTGTATTGAGGCGGGCTGCGCGATATCTCGGCAAGACACGCCCGGACATGGCTGAGGGTTGCCGCGAACGTTTCAGTTTTGGATTCTTGATCTGGATTTGGAATTACCGCAAACGATCGCGGCCGAAAATCTTGAAACTTCTCTCAGCAGGCCACGACGACAAGAGAATAATTCGCCTTAATACCCCGGAACAAGTTAATGAATTCCTGACACGCGCGAGGTCGATGCAAGTTCACTCAAGGGATGGAACGCGCAATTCGAACGGTTTCTGGACGCCATAGAAGTTACGCGGAGGAATTGACAAGTCTTGTTACCAAGGGTGAAGTCTGCAATAAACGTTGCCCATTTCGTTGAGAATTATAGATAGACCGGCAATTCTAAGTTGATGGATTTTTGAAGCTATGCGAAGAGTTGGCTAACGAGTATTTGATAGAAACTGCAACTCGTCCTAAAATACGTGCCTAGTCCAACGACATATTCTGAAAACTGAACCGGGAGAACCTTGATGGCAAAATCGCCAGAAGAGATGGCGGCTGCGATGCTGGCCAATTTGAAAGATAAAACTGGAAAAACAGTTGCGCAGTGGATGAAAATCATTAAGTCGTCCAAGCTGGCTAAGCACGGCGAAATCGTGAAGTTTCTCAAGGCGGATCACGGAGTGACGCACGGTTTCGCGAATATGATCGCCCACGAATACTTGAACGCAGGCAAAAAATCTGAATCGACAGATGACCTGGTCGACAAACAATACTCGGGTGCCAAGGCCGACCTTCGACCGATCTATGACGCAATTATCGCAGCCGTCCAAAAACTCGGAAACGACGTCGAGGTTGCACCCAAGAAGGCTTATGTAAGCCTGCGTCGCAACAAACAGTTCGCACTGATTCAACCGTCTACCAAAGACCGAATCGACGTCGGCATCAACTTGAAAGGCGTTAAGCCGTCCGGAAAACTCGAATCCTCCGGTAGCTTCAATGCGATGGTCTCGCATCGCGTCAAAATCACTAACAAAAAGGACGTCAACGCGGATCTCAAAAAATGGCTCAAAGCTGCCTACGAGGCGGCTTAATTACCTCGCGAACTTTGTGCTCAATGGATACAGAATAATCCATAGCCGCCCGGAAGAGGCCGTGCACGACGCGAGACGGAACTAGGGTACCGATAATGAAAACCAGTTGGCGAGTGCGAATTTTAGTGGGCGTCTTGGTTGTTTTGATGCTGATTGCGATTTTTCAAATTCCCTTCGGCCGGATAACCGGAAATCTGCTGGTTATTTCGAAGGAGACAACCTACCTGACCGGGCCGATTCGAGACGATGGAGGGGTAAGTTACCTCGCGCACGTTAATCAGTTGCTCAGCGAGGGTGTCACGCCCGAAAACAATGCGCTAATTGCCTTATCGAAGTTGTTGCGATGCGAAATCGGGTACTCCGGCCCCGAATATCAACAGTTTGTGGATGCCTTGGGTGTAAGCGAGCTTCGTCCCGTCAATATTTTTGACGGGCACTTTGAGTATCTCGATGCCAAATATCCCGTCGTTGAGGAGAGCGATAAGACCAAGCGGATCGAAGAGTTTGATCATGTCTTGGCAAATCCATGGAAGTCGGATGAATTGCCAAAATGGGCGGAAGCTGTCCAAAAGCAAAATATGTCGCTCGACGCAATTGTCGAGGCAACTCGCTTGCCGAGGTATTTTCACCCATACATTGGCGGTAACGATGATTCCAACGAATCAATGATTATGGTGCAGTTGCCATTGGCACAAATGACCCGCCACGCTGCTCGGGGACTGAAAATTCGCGCCATGAACCGATTGGGTGATGGCGACATCCAAAAGGCAATCGATGACCTCAAGGCGATGAGGCGGTTGGCCTCCTTGACCAGTCAATCGGGAACCCTCGTCGAAGAATTGATCGCGATCGCAATCAATGGCATTGCACTGACTGGTGAACAGCAGTTGATCGCCAGCGGCCAGATGACAGCCGAGCAGATAAAGGACTATCAACAATTTTTGTCGACCACGAAAATAGTCAACAATCTCGCATGGCGACTAGAGAATTTTGAGCGATTTACGCTGCTTGACCTTGTCCAACAACAAAATCTTTACGGCGTAAACTCTGACGCGGTGTTCCCATCAGGATCTGCCCATTGGCAACTCGAGTTTTTGAACCGAGCGAGCAATTTTGTCGATTGGAATGCCGCCATGATTGAGATCAACAAATTCATGGACAAAGCTGTGTCAGCGACAGGCGCTAAGAACGATCGGGCGAACATCGAGAATTTTGACAAGCTCGAAGACGAGCTAATCCAAATTGAAATCCGCACGGCAAGTCTACCGAACGCAATTGGTAGTTTGGTAACGGGCCCTAAGGCTCGCGGCCGCTGGTCGGCCGGTTACTTGTTGGCAGTTATGTTTCCAGCCACCTCGCAAGTATACCGAGCGGAAATACGAGACAAAGTGCAACGCGATTTGGTGCAAATAGCGCTCTCGCTGGAACATTACAAACTCGATAACGGCGGATATCCTGCGGCCCTTGAGGAGTTGACTCCCAACTACATTGCATCCGTTCCCGTTGATCGATTCAACGATTTACCACTAATCTACAAACCATCGAATACCGGCTATCTGTTGTACAGTGTCGGTACCGACGGCACGGACGACGGCGGAACGTCACTCGATCAGGCCTATAATAACCCAGGCGGATGGGATGTAACGTTTCGAGTGGGTGAGCACGAATCAGAAACGGACAAGCGGGAGAATGACGAAAAGAACTAGCTGGAACAACAACGACCAGGCAGCAATTTCATGAAAATCAGTTGGCGAACAAAAACGGTTTTGATCACGTTTTTTGCCGTCGTCGTGATCGCAACCCTGCAGATCCCGTTCGCTAGATTTACCGGCAAACCGCATGTTGTTTCTAAGGAAACGACGTATTTGACAGGACCTCTGCGGGACGACGGCGGTGTTAGCTATCTCGTATGTCAACGATTTGTTGAGCACCGGCGTGACTCCCGACAACAACGCGCTGGTTGCGCTTTCAAAGTCATTAGCCTACGAGGGAGGATACTCAACCCCCGATTATCCGCTATTTGTTGACGCACTGGGTGTTACCGATATTCGCCCGGTCCACTTATTTGTCGAACCCGATGAATACCTGGATAAGACCTACCCCACTGGCAACGATGTTGAACAAGCGAAACGCAACGATGAGTTCATTCGCGTAATTGAGGAGCCGTGGACAACAAAACAATTCCCTCAATGGGCGGAGGCCATACAAAATCAAAACGAGGCCCTCGACTCAGTTGTCCAAGCAACGCGACTACCGCGATATTTCCACCCACTCATTAGCGGAAACGATGATACGAGCGAATCGCTGATGGATGCCTTGCTGCCGTTGGCACATACGATACGGCGAGCGGCGCGAGCCCTCAGTGTTCGCGCTATGAACCGTTTGGGAGAAATTGATCAATCACGCCAACGGATTAATCGATTGGAACGCGGGCATGATTGAAATCAACAGAATCATGGATAAGTTCGTCACTGCTGCCAACGAACCCGCTTGCCGAGATACTATCATCCCTACATCGCCGGTGACGATCATAAAAGCGTGATTTTGCAGTCACCGTTGGCGCAGCGATCCCGACACGCGGCGCGAGGATTGTTGATTCGATGGCAAAGACGATGGTGGTATTAGGTCCAATCGACTAGAAAGTATTGTGGATGTAGTATTTCGCGTTGGCAAAGCTGAAACGGATTCTGCAATCGACGGCGGATAAAAATAAACATTAGTTGCGGCCGGGCCGTGTTAAGCGCTCTCGGAGATTCATTTCATGCGATCCTTAGCTCGCCGCTTAGCTCGCGCAAAAACGTCGGTGGTCGATTTTTCGACGGCTTGTTGCTCGGACGGATCCGAGTCCGATCCATCGGCGCCGGAATCGGCTGGCACTGCAGCGGGTTTGGATTTGGCTGGCTTCTTGATCTTCGCACGTTTGGGAAGGCGTGGCCACAATTTCTTTTTCGCCACGACTTCAGTTCCGTCGACCTTGGTTTGGGCGATTGCCACTGACCGCGATCGTCGCAGCGAAGCCAGCCTCTCCCACCAGCCCCAGCGGCGGCCGGCGATCTCGGTTACCAGCATCAATAATGCGGCGATGCACAAAAATGGCACCAGCGAACGATATTGCCGAGATTGTGCCGGGATGTCACCGTACAGCTCCAAGACATTCACTCGCGACCGGCCCCCGGATATTTCCGCAATTGATTTCAACGTTTCCTGGCCGCTTGGCATGCCGGCACGGGGCATGTATTCCGGCGAATAGGGCAACGTCAGTGCCGGACCTTGAGTGAAGTCGCGTTCGGCCGTTTTTACTAAGGTCCGATAAGTTCCCTGTTGTTCCAATCGAAACCGACCCTCTAATGTGTCCGGGCCGGTCCACGTGAAATCGGGTTCGACAACGGCGGATCGTTCTTGACTCGGCGGAACCACAACAAGCTGCGGCGTCTTTCCGCGGAGTTTGTTTGGCCGGTTAGGATCAAGTTCCACCTGAACAACCGCGTCGAGTCCGTCCTGAGTCATTGAAACAAAAACGTCGCCTTCACTGTCTTCGCCCAACAACCACCTGGCGTGCGTAATAATGAAGTCTTCATAACCGTCCCAACTGGCCAGCTCCCCGGAAAATTCTCCATCCAGTTCCAATGGAATCGCGGCGGCTCGGCCCAAACCGCGATACCAAAAGGCTGAAAATGGAGCCGTGTTGTCATCGGTCGATACAACTCCTTGCGATGCGTCTGGTTTGAGAAATGTCAGGTTGTAGCCGTCGACCGCGGGGAATAATGCACTGGAGTAGTCTCCAAGCAAACGAATGTCCGGCAACACCTGACCGGCGAAACCCCCAGGCGCTTCTTCAGACTCTTTAGTCAAGAACATGTTTCGGGTCATGCTCATCGTGTCCTGAGTGAACAGTCGTGGCAAATCCAAGGGGTCCGTCGAAAACTCAATATTACCGTGGCCGCGCTCGCCGATGTCTTTCAAAAACGCCGCATCGGCATCACGGTCAGAACCTAATCCAATCACACTGACCGTGATTCCTGCATTTGAGAACTTGTCGAGAAGATTTTTGTAATCGCCGGGCTCTTCGCTATCGGCGGCATCGGAAAACAGAATGATATGCCTGGTTTTGTAGCTGGTCGCCTTCATCAACTCGCGACCGGCGGCCACCAACCCCGTGTAAACAAAAATTCCGCCTCCCATACTCTGGATCTTCAAAATTCGACTACACATGGTGTTTGGGTTTCTAACTTGAGTCAGCGGCTGAATGAGGTGGGGAGCGCTGTCAACTGCAATCACCGCTACCATATCTTCGGGCGATAACATGCGAACGCATTCGGCAGTTCCGAGGTTGGCCAGGTCCATCTTGGTTTTACCACCGCGAACCGGTGCCCTCATGCTGCCGGATCGGTCAAGCACGATTGCAATGGCGGCGCGGGTACGCCGTGTTTCTTCTTGGGAATGAAGCGCGACTGGCAGGATCTCATCCAACGGACTCTTGTAGTATCCGCCGGTCCCAAAACTTTGCCGACCGCCGCTCATCAGTACCCCACCGCCCAGGTCCTCGACGAACTGAGCCAGACGCACCATGCGCACTCGGCCCAAATCGCCGGCGGCAACATTTTCGAGGAAAACAGCGCGATAGGACTCAAGCGAATCGAGTGTCATAGGGTGGCCAGTTGCGCTGACGACATCAAACGGAACTCGCCCTGACTGAAGAGCTCGGCCAACGTTTCCTGGCTGGCCGTCGTGCGTGACCAACAGGATCTTTGGTCCTGATTTAACTCGAACGACAGCCGACCCGCGATTGTTTTCTTGGATCGGATCCGAGCCTTGGGCTGCATCCGACGCATCGTAGACCAGTTCAGCGGTGTAATGGTGCATGCCGCCCTCGCGAATCCAATCGCGAAAAATCAGACGGTTGACTCCCAGGGTCAGATCGGCATTTCGTTTGGCGATTTCGATTCCGTTGCGGCGAACCAAAACCGTGGCATCTGTATCGCGATCTGCATAAACCATAACGGAGAATTGAAATGGCTCATTGGGAGCGGTTTCCCGGGGCAACATTACCGACTCGATCGCAATATCGCCAGCGGTTGGTTTCTCAAACTCACGGTAGTCAATAGGAACATATTCTTCCCGCGCGCGACGCGCTGCGTACAGGGGCGAAGCACCGTTATACATTCCGTCGGACATCAACAGAATTCGAGCCGGGCGATCCGGATTTGTACGTCGGTCGAGGCCCGTCAAGATCGCTTCGTTCAAGTCGCTTCCGTCCGCGTCGACAACCTGGTTGAATTTGTCAAGCACGGCGGTTTCTGATAATTCGCGCTCAATGCCGGCTTTACTGCCAAATGAAACGATCGAAATCCGATCACCCGTGCGACGATTGTTCTCCATATCATTTATCAAATCGCCAAGCTGAGCTTCCGATCGCGCTGGCATCGATCGAGACCGGTCGGCAACAACAATGATGTCCATGCCTTCCCCGGAAAGATTCAATCGCGGGATGGCAAGAGCTGTGAGCAGTAGCAGCATGATTGCCAAACGCAGCCAATTAGTTACACCGTGAACTCCATCGTGGGTCCATCCCCAACGACGCATCGCAAACCACAACGGCAATGCCAACAAAAATGCCTCGGGGTAGTCGAACTGAATCATGCCACAACTGCCTCCGTGCGTTTGGGTTTCAGCACGGCCCAATCGTAAATTGCCACCAACATGGTTACCGCAATCAAAGCCATCCAAACCCAAGTTGCCGTTTCAGACAACTGCATCGCCCCCGTGCTTGACTCGAGCGGATCAAGCTGACCCGGCCCGAGAGCGGACAAGTCCGATTCCCTACGATCAAAAAAATTGACAGCAAACGACCCGATGGTCTCGTCACCATCGACTACGCTGTAAACGCCCACCGCCGAAAGTGGCGGAATTTCAACTGTCCGCGCGCGTACCAGGCTGCGCGTTCGCACTGCAGATTTCAAACTTAACGGCTCTGGGTTGTCGGCGCCGCCCCGGACCGGTCCAACGTCGAAACGTATTATTTCATTAACGTGATAATTCCAACGTCTTAATCCGGGTCGGCTGTCACGACACGCCTCGATCAAATTGCTTATCAGAATAGGCCAATCGGGACTGTCAGCCAAGTTGGACTGTGACAAATCGATGTTTAACACGAACGAACGAAACAACATATCCGTACGTTGGCCAAACAAGATCTTTGTTCCCGCGCTGATCATGGGCGCCAGAGACACTTGATTTTCCTGAAATCCTGACCAGATGACGCCGGACAGGCTCAACCCCTCGACAAGCGGATTGCGCCGCTCAATCAAAAAGGGACCGGTCGTGGCGATCGAAGAATCTCGCGCTTGGTCCGATTTATCGATAGGACCAATCGCCAGTTGCCATCGGTTATCCGGCAAATCCAGCGAAACACCGCCTTCGGTTATCACAAAGTCGGCGTTATCCGATGTTTCCAAATTGACCGCAGGCAGACTGCTCAGGATACGCTTCAACTGCTTGAACCCAGGATAATCGTCCGCCAGCGCAAGCGCAACGTCTACAGGCCGCGCTTCGGGCTCGATCAACTCAAGTCGACTGTCCGTGCTCAATCGATCATTTTGAGATTGGATCTCCAAAGAGATCTGCCGCAGGCCACCTGGAAGTTCCGTCGCCAGCGGCAAACTCGACTTGGGTTTAAATTCCAACGACTGCCGAAAGACTTGCGTGTCACCTGCGTTGCAAACGATTTCCGCTTTCGCCGGTTGATCCGAAAAATTGTGCAGGCGTAGATAGAGACTTTCCTTTAGCGACTGGCTTTCCAAACTCCATCTCGCAGTTTCAAACGCTATGTTTGGCAGGGGCTGGCCGACAGAAACGAGTTCCATCGAGGGGGGCATACCATCATCTTGAGAAATATCGTCAGTTATGAATACGAGATTGCCCCTGTTTTCACCGAGCTGAGATGCCATGTCCCAGGCGGATTGAAAGTCATGATGAGTGTCCTGCGGTTGCCAATTGGCCAGCGACTGCTGAGCTTCCTGCCACTTAATTGCGGGCCCCACCAGCATCGTTGGACGGCGACCGGTCAAGATAACACTGACACGGCTGTTTCGGTCAGTGCTCGTAACGCGCGACTGCACTTCAGCCAGCGCGCGATCACGAAACGATGCGCCACCTGTAACATTGGCCATCATTGATGCCGAATTATCGAGGACGAATATCCAATGAGTGGTTGTCCCCAGGTTCGCCAACTGTGGTCTGGCCAGCAACAGCGTTAGCAATACGACGGCCAACAATTCCAACAGCAGGCTTTTTGTAATCGGCAATCGGTCTAGCCGACGACCGGCCGTTTTCGTTTGCTCCTCGGACGCCCACAAATGCAAACCTCCGATTTCCAAGGGCGGAAAACGGCGCTGATAAAGGTGGATAAACAAAATGGTGGGCAGCGCAATCAGCCC
>CAJHZH010000489.1_pt1 | contig 13807 bp, 11 predicted proteins | sample 9198951 | NCBI WGS metagenome assembly CAJHZH01 (sample SAMEA7708381, study PRJEB35096) | sediment metagenome | biome: marine neritic benthic zone biome [ENVO:01000025]; feature: sediment [ENVO:00002007]; material: shallow marine sediment [ENVO:03000034] sea grass bed [ENVO_01000059] ...
CAAACAAATAGAACTTTCCGTCGTACTCTGGGTTGATCTTCTTCAGCGCGTCGATCACTTCGTGCAAAAAATCATCAGCGCCAACCTGGCGACCATAGAGACCGCGATAGCCCCATCCGTGCGGACACCCCTCAGTGCACCCGAAATTCTGATTGTCAAATACAGGAGCGACTAGAACTGTTCCGGTTTCATCGGAGAAGTCGATCCACACGTTCAGGAACGTCCTTGCGGCATTTTTTGCAGTGTCCTGTTCGCCGAAAATTCCGTGAGCGATTACCAAGACGGGGGACTCCGGCTTAACGGAGCGGGGAAAGTACCGCCAGTATTTGCCGTGCTCGACGGACTCGAACGTCGGTTTCCCGAGTGTGAGTCGCTGCTGTGCATACAGCGAGAGCGGGGACATGAGAAGCAGCAGAAATGTCAGTCGAGCAATCATTGGCATTGACGCAGAACTTATTACTTACTCCCGAGTACTCGGCAGTATGACCGGAAATTCGGTTTTATCGTCGAGTCAGTCCGGTTTTATTGCCGAGTCAGCTCGGTTTTATTGTCGAGTCAGACCATTTTTTATTGTCGAGTCGCAAAATTGCCGAGTCAAGACCTGAATTATTGCCGAGTCAAGGCCCAGTTTATTGTCGAGTCGCTACATTGTATATTGTACATTTGTACAGCATATCGCCATTCAGTTTTGTTGCTCGCTGATTCCCAACCAATACTAGATCTTGGCCACCTCGTCAGCCGTTGCTTCGAGAATGTTCAGCAAGCTTTGCAAGGTGCGGGTTTCAGAAAGTGCGTTACTACGGCTGGATGAGTTCGAATTCGAAAATCGGCCTCGATGCGGTACGCTGGTTCGTCTCGTTGTTCCGCGTTTGGAGTTACTGGCTGATAAGCGCAAAACCGTCCGGTGCGCCGATTTCGGGTCAGCGATGCGGGTTATTGGCAGCTTCCATTTTCGCTCCGTAAGTTTCCGCAGCATACGCTCGCGAAGCAAAACCCAAGCGGAACCCAAGCGGAACGCTCGCTGGCAGTTCGATCGGGCTTCTTGAACAGAGGCCTTGCTTCTTCGGCTCATCTTCCGGCCTTTAACCCGCTCTCCCTTCGCCAAACATCACTCCCCGGCAATCCGTCCCCTCGTTGGCCGCGAAGTCAAAGCCTGATTTGTTAGATGGCAGAGGGGCAATAAAACTATTTTAGCCTTTGACAACTTCGATTCCCTGCATAAAAAAGCCAAGCACGTACCATACCCACAATACGACTGGAATCCATGCTACCAAGTTTTGCCAACCGATTGCCAAATACTTAGCCTTCATGCTGAGATAAAGTCCTATTCCAGTTAGGACAATGTCAACGACCAGTGCCAGTCTTGTTGGTGAATTGTTGGTCACCAAAATGCCTCCCGTGATCAAGGCAATCACAAACAGCAATACGGCAACTCCCGAAAGAATTAGGGCAATCTTGGGTTTGGGTTCATATTTCGCATAGGGATCTCGGTCGCGAATTCCAAATCGCCAACGCCTTATCGCCCAGTCAATGCCGTTCAGATCTTGGCAAAGCAAAAGGAAGCAACAGCCCGCGAGTATGGACAGGGTAATCAATGGTGCATACGGCCACGACAATACAAGCAGAGCGATAACGCAAAACGAAAGCAGCAAATGGGAAATCTTAATTTTCCAAACCATGCTCAAGCCAGATAGTAGAGTAGATACCATTTCATAAGTTTAGGCTCTGCCTATCCGTTGTCCAAGGCTTTCGCCTTTGGTGCGAGTAGATCGGGAGTAAACGGAGTGCTTCGTTCCCTCTGTTTGCTTCTGTTCAAGCATGATCTACGTGACACAAACCGGAAGTTATTTTGCATCATTTCTAAGCTAAGGTTGCTCAACAACACGACTGATTGGCACCCTTTAGTATCAAAGCACTACAACACCGGCGACGGCTTTTTTTTAATAAAAGCGGTCAGCGGTCGCGTCAGCTCAGAGCTTTCGATGTTGGGCTTTCGATGTTGGGCTTTCGAATTGTTTTTCGTCCTTTGTCCTTCGCTTTTCGTCCTTCTTCTCACTCGTTGCCGTTGGGGGTGGCGACGAATTTGTAGCCGGCGTCGCGAATCGTTAAGAAATGCTGTGGCTTGGTCGGATTGAGCTCAAACGTTTTGCGGAGCTGGCTCATGAATTGATCGGGCGCGCGCGTCTGGACGTGACCCGGCGTTTTCCAAACGTTTTCAAGTAGCTCGTGCCGCGGAATCACCCGACCTTCGTTTTCGATGAAGTATTTGAGCAGCTTCATCTGCAGTGCCGTCAGCCGCACCGGCTTGTCCCGCACCGTGACCTCAAACGAGTCAAAGTCAATTTTGCAATCGCTAAATTCGAATTCGTTGACCTGCTGACGGTTCGCGTGGTTTTGCACCACTGAAACGGGACTTAAGGTGATCAGATTCTTGACCCGACTCAACAATTCGTCCAACTCAAACGGCTTGACGAGATATTGATTGGCGCCGACATCAAATCCGCGCGCCTTGTCTTCGGCCAACGTTCTGGCACTGAGGATCAAAATCGGCATCGAATGTCCTGCGTCGCGAAGCGTTTTACAAAGCTCATACCCACTCATGCCCGGCAACATCAGATCGAGGATGATCAGATCCAACGCCTCGTTTGCCTCGGTGACTTGCTTGAGCGCCGTCCTCCCGTCCCCGGTGACGGTTACCCGGTATCCCTCGGCCTCCAAGTTGAACTGGATTCCGACGGCCAAATGGTGCTCGTCCTCGACAACCAGAATGTGTTTGTTCGCGTTCATTGACTGGCAACTTCCAACGTCGTGGATGTCGGGGGTTGGCGTTTGACGCGACGATCGGAGACTTGTGCCAGTGGCAACGTCAGTTCGAATACCGTGCCAGTTTCACCGGCAGAGTCACTGACTCGGACCTTGCCACCCAATTTGGAAACGAGCGTTCGGACGATATACAGACCCAATCCCGTACCCGGTTTGTCGCGCTCAAGTTCGGAACCGAGACGGACAAATCGACTGAATACCTTGCGTCTCATTTCTTTGGGAATGCCCCGACCATTATCGGTAATTCTTGCTTCAATATTTTCGCCTTGAGCCTGCAATTCGATTTTGACGCTGGGTTGGGCGCCGGCGTATTTTACCGCGTTGTCAATCAAGTTGCGAAATATCATGTCGATATCAAATCGGCGTGACTCAACGATGCAAGGCTGGAGATCCAACTCGACGACATTCTGATCAATTCGATAACGAAGACACACCGACTCGGTGATTTCAGTAATCAAGGTCTTTAGATCGATTTGCTCGTTGAATTCCTCATCGGGTTTTTTATCGATGTTGCCCGCGGCCAACAGGTGGGTAATCAACACGTCCAACCGCTCGACGTCGTCGAGCATGAATCGCATGAAATCTTCTCGCTCGGCGTCGGTGACTTGCCTGCGACTGAGCGTCTGCAAGTAGAGTTTGAGCGATGCAATGGGTGATTTCAGCTCATGCGTTACGCTATCGACAAAATTCGATTGACGGCGGTTCAGATTAAATACCTTGATTGTCAGAACCAGGTAAATCACCACACCCACCAGCACCAAAATGAACAGAGCCGAGCCGATTGTCAGCACGGTCCAGTAAACCGGCGCTGAATCGCTTTCGCGCATGGCACCAAAAACGGCCAACAAAACCCAGCCGACGATCAACACCACCAGCACAACAATCATTGTTACGCCAAGTGTTATTGGAAATTTCAGCGAACGGCGTTCAAACATTCTGGCGATTCCGAGGAAGACGGGCTGGTAGCGTGATAATGCCGCTAACGGTTTATCGTTTTCTAATCTAACATATCTAACGAATAATTTCAGAAGTCATCGCATCCATGGGATTTGTTTCCTTGAACGACAACACGAAAACCGGCAACGCATCGGCTGATGTGGCCAAGATCGTGAGGATCCTTTCGCTGCTGCCACTGGTGATTGTCGGTTTGCTATATGCATTGATACCGGCGGTGCGAGGTAACCTCGACGAGGGAATCAACCTGCTAGTCAGCGGAGACTTCGATCAGCTGCAGAATTGGGCTGCAGCGTTGGGCCCCTGGGCGTTGCTGGCAACGCTGATGCTAATGATTGCGCAGGCGGTGTTCGCGCCGATTCCGGCGGTTCTAGTGACCGCAACTAACAGTTTATTGTTTGGTCCGTTTTGGGGTGGGATCTATTCCATCCTATCGGCAAACATCGCTGCAGCAATTTGTTACGGGCTTGCCCGTGGCTTCGGCGCGGAATTTGTGGAACGGTTGATACCCCGCGCACTATCGTCCAACTTGGACCGATACTTTCACAAGCATGGGGCGATGACAATTGTTGTCGCACGGCTAATTCCATTTGTGCCATTCGATCCGATCAGCTTTTTGGCCGGCTTGTTTCGAGTTCCATTTTGGCCGTTTTTTTGGGCGACGATGATCGGTCAAATACCGGCAGGTATGACCTATTCCTATTTGGTTCATCAAGTGCACAATCCGAATATGTTTGGAGTATATTTGATCAGTGCGTTGGCCGCGCTCTTCATTATCGGATTGATCTTGCGAAGGGTTTACCTGTCTTCAGATACGCTTGAGTCGAAATGATCAAGCTCTGGTAGTTCACAACGCGCATAACTGGTTGTGCAAACACGAATTAGGCGCCTCTAAGAAATAACTTCCACCATGTCGTTTTCCCGTCTCCCTTCCCTCTCGCCCAAAGTAAACGGGGAAAGGGGGAGGCGGAAGAAGTTATTTTTTGAGTCTATCGTTAGCTTAGAATCCGCTCAACAATAACCTCCCCAAGTTCGCGATGATTGATTGAACAGAGCAAACGAAGATAACAAAGGAACTGTTTTCTCATTATCCGCTGAAATGCGATTTATTTATCGGCGACTGTCTGCTCATGGAGGCTAAAGCTGCGGAATCTGTTCACCCAATTCTCAAAGCTCAGCTACTGAGCTAAATGAAGTTGCTCGATATACCACTTGGACTGATCATTAACGTCAACGAACTAAAGTTAGTCGACGGAGTCTCAAGATTAATACTTCCCGGTGCCAATTTGGAATAGGTTGCGATCTGAAGTCATCAGAGATCGGGAGTAAACGGAGTGCTTCGTTCCCTCTGTTTGCTCCTGTTCAAGAATGATCTACATGACACAAACCGGAAGTTATTTTTGAGTCATTTCTTAGTAGAAAATCGCGTTAATTCTGAAAATCCGATAGACCAACGCTACGGATTTGTTTCAGCTGCCTTTCCTTTCAGCCGCGTTTTAACGTATCTTTTGCAAATCCTCTTGAGTTTGTTTCCTATTTTGTAGCTCCGCATGTCAACAAATGGTAACGGCGCAACTCCGCGGCTCCGAAAAGAACTCGGCTTTTTCAGCGTCTACGCCTTGTCGACCGGCGCGACTCTGAGCGCTGGTTTTTTTCTGTTGCCCGGCATCGCAGCCAAAGGTGCTGGACCAGCGGTACCGTTGGCGTATGTGATTGCGGCAATCCCGTTGATCCCGGCGATGTTTTGCATCGTCGAGCTGGCCACCGCGATGCCACGAGCTGGCGGGGCCTACTATTTTCTTGATCGAAGCTTGGGTCCGTTGATGGGTACGATCGGCGGCATGGGAACCTGGTTGGCACTGATTTTAAAAACGTCATTTGCGCTGATTGGCATGGGTGCCTATTTGACGATATTTTTCGAAGGGTTGAACTTCGAAGTTGTGGCCGTTGCCTTAGCTTTAGTTTTTGGTGGAATCAACTTGTTGGGTCCCAAGGGCGCGGGCAAGGCGCAATTGGTCCTGGTTTCAACATTGCTCGTCTTTTTGGTGTTTTTTTCAACGGGCATTACACGAGTCGACTGGCAACACTTCGAGAACCTGTTTGGAAAAGGATGGGATGCGATTTTTGAAACGGCCGGCTTGGTTTACATCAGTTACGTGGGAGTAACCAACGTCGCCAGCGTTTCGGAAGAAATTGACAATCCCGTAAAAAATCTGCCGAAGGCGGTATTTTGCTCGCTGGCGACTGCCGTGTCGATCTACGCGATCGGGACCACGATTATGGTCGGTGTGTTGGGCGTCACCGCGATGACCGACGAATCATCGCACATGTTTTACGCACCGGTTGCGGCAACCGCTGAAAAATTGTTTGGTGAACCCGGCAAAATCGCATTTACCATTGCCGCCGTGATCGCATTCTTTTCGGTGGCTAATGCCGGCGTGATGAGCGCGTCACGGTACCCGTTGGCCATGAGCCGCGATCATTTGATGCCGTCGTGGTTTGCGTTTGTATCGTCGCGAGGTGTGCCCATGTTGGGTATTGCCATCACGGTAGCCATCATCGTACTGATCTTGCTCGTATTACCGGTGCGAGAGATCGCCAAATTGGCCAGTGCCTTTCAGTTGCTGATGTTCGCATTCCTTTGCGTGGCGGTGATCGCCATGCGAGAAAGCAAAATTGATTCGTACGATCCGAGCTTTCGGTCGCCGCTGTATCCCTGGTTACATATTTTCGGCATCATCGCGCCGATATTCCTTATTTCAAAGATGGGCTGGATGCCTTTGTTATTCAGCGTCGGGTTGATCGCGTTTTCGATGATTTGGTATTTCCAATATGCTCGCAACCGAGTCGCACGCGAGGGTGCGATTTTTCATGTATTTCAGCGTCTCGGTGAACGGCGCCACGAAGCATTGGATGCTGAGTTACGAACCATCATGGTTGAAAAAGGATTGCGCGAAGAGGACCCGTTTGACGATATCGTCGCGCGGTCCCACGTGATTGATTGCCCGGACACCGCAACCTACGAAGACGCTGTGGAGTTCGCTTCGAAAATATTGGCGCAATACGCCAACGATTCGGCGAGCCATTTGAAAGAAGGCTTCAAGCGCAGTGTCTGTGTCGGCGCAACGTCGTTCACACGCGGCGGCGCTTTGCCGCACTTGAAAATTCCCAACCTCGAGCATCCCGAGCTGGTGCTCGTGCGCAGTCGAAGCGGAATCCGCGTCGACTATTTCGACGACTTTGGTGACGCGCATGTCGCCGACGAGCCGATCCGCGCGTTTTTCTTTTTGATCAGCGCCGACGAAAACCCAGGCCAACATCTACGGATTCTGGCTCATATCGCTAGTCACCTGGAGAGCGACGAGTTTATGGACGAATGGATGGCGGCGGACAATGAACAAGAAATCAAAGAGTCATTATTACGAAACGAACGGTATGTCTCGCTGTCAATTAAAAGGGGTAACGCTACCGAGTCATTCATCGACAAGAAAGTGGCGAATTTGAATTTGCCGCCCGGCACCCTGCTGGCAATTGTTCGGCGAGGCGATTACACGATGGTTCCTCGCCCCGCGACAAAATTACACGAAGGCGACCGAATCACCATCATTGGCGATCCCAGGGTGATTGAGGAACTATACGAGACGTACCATTAGATCGGAAGAGGAATGAGAATTTCGATCGGATTTTGCTACGGATCCCGGCTGCAAGTCATGAGTGTCGAATAGCGATTGTCGATTGTTGAAGCGGATAAAAGAGAATTCGCCGATTGACGACGATCAACAACTAATCCTGATTGCCCCTGGCAGGACAAAAATCTTCACTCACCACTCGGCAATACCAATTCTTGAAAATAACAGGGGTTATTATCGTCTTGCCAAATTGGATGCGGGCGGCGAACCCTCGTTCCCGCCAACTGTCATAAACTTCTATGTCTGGAATAGAAGAAATACACACCGCAAATGCTTCGACGTGTGTCGCCAGCTGCTTGTCGGCTGAAGATATTCGTGTCGGGGACTACCTTGCGCTGCTCACGGTGACCTACGAATACCCGTCGTTTTTGTGGTGCGGTATCGACACAATGGTGCTGCCACCGCGTGAGGCAGTTTTCGTCGAATTCCGACCTTTGCCATATGATATGCCGTTACGTGTCAAATCGATTTGCCTGCCGTTTGTGTTCGCCAAATCGCCGACTGGAAACCATCAGGTGATCGACGTGCGGCAACATCGTCTAGCGAAAGTGGACAGCGAATTTGCGGCCGACGTTTGGAAAGCCGAGAAATCGTCCCGCAAAGACAAACGCCAGAGAAAGAAGAAACGAAAAAAGCACTAGTGGTTTGTCAAACTTTGATTTTAGGATTGATGGTAGTGGACGAGGCTACGAGTCCCAACGATTTCTGACACGAAAGGACTCGTGACCTCGTCCACTACGCTAAATTTTAGTGTTGACGCTGCACTAGAAGCAAAAAAGCCCGGCTTTTCGCGTCTCAGATCTTGCCGAAACGTCAACGATCAGCGTGATTAAAAGCCGAGCTTTTCTCAGTCAATACTTGAGTTAACTTCGCCGCCGGCGCGGGTGCCCAAGGCGCTCCAGAGCACGAGGTCGATGTTTTCGGCAATGAATCTTGCATGCCCATCGGCAAAGGCGACCTGCGCGCCGGACGGGTGCCGACTGCTCACGCACAACTCTTTGTCATTGACAGGAGCATTTTCAATATACGTCGAGTTGATTGGACAAGCCGTCGACGTCAACGCCTCAGAAACTTCGGTCGAAATGTCCGGAAAATGTTCGGGGTATTCATTGTCAAATTCGCGGGTGCCAATATACCAGTGATCAACAACTTCCCAACCATTGTGATAGTCTTGCCCCCAGATGTCATAATCAAAAATTGCTTCGCCGAGCAGGACGGTCGAGCTGGTTCCGTCGATAATGTCCTTGAACTTCGTTGCGCTGTTGCGAAAAAAGATTCCGTCTGATTCCGGCATTCCCACATACGGCAATTCGCCCGATTCGCGATTGTTGGTGCCACTGGAACAGGCCAGGTAATTGCTCGGCACACGGTCTTTGATGCCTTGGTTTTCGAATTCGCCAGCATGCTCGAAAACCCCTGATGACGGACACTGGAACAGCGAAATGTACGTCCCGCACGCCATCTCGTTCGGTGTATCGTCTTCAGCCCAGGGACCGTCGAGATCGATCGTATTGTAAATATTATTTTGATCGATGTGAGGCAGAATGTATGCCGACCACATCGTTTGCGCCGGCCAAGTATACCCCGGTGGGAACTTCCGATGCGAGTCGTGATAGTGATGCATCGCCAACGCCATTTGTTTCAGGTTGTTCAGGCATTCGGTCCGCCTCGCCGCCTCACGAACCATTTGAACGGCCGGCAACAACATACCAACCAAAATGCCGATGATGGCAATCACGACGAGTAATTCGACCAATGTAAACGCTGGCCGATTATGATTTTTCATTCCTGACTCCTTGTTCAACCGGATGCCCGGCAATTCATAAATATGATCCGTCGATGTTTTTTTTGGGGGTACCTTGGATGATCGATGATCGCAAGAAAATCAATCTGCGACCCTTAATCCACAAGCGTTTTGATTTCGCCTCCCGATCTTGATCCGATCGCGCTCCAAATCAATGGATCAATGTTCTCTGAAATAAATCGTGCGTGGCCATCGGCAAACGCGACTTGAATGCCGAGCGGATGATCGCTGCTGAAACAAAGCTCTTTGTCATTGATCGGTGCTTCCAGGATTTTTGTCGAGTCAATAGGGCAGGCCGTCGATCCCAACGCCTCTGAAATCTCTTCGCAGTTGTCGTAATTTTGCAAGGCCAGCACCATTTGTTTCAGGTTGTTGAGACACTGCGTCCGCCTGGCAGCTTTTCGTACCATTTGAACCGCCGGCAACAACAAGCCAACCAGAATGCCAATGATCGTAATCACTACGAGTAGCTCGACGAGCGTAAAAGCCGGTTTGCGATCCGTACGCATCCTTCACCCCTGGGAGCATCAAAATAGAATTTGATGTTGATTAGTTTGTGTCACGCACAGCAAGTACTAACACGCTGGAAGAGATGGTGAAACGCGCAGTATAACACCGAATTTGCTCACTGACAAAGAACCACGATAATGGACGACGGTGTTTCGGTGAGTCATTTCACGCGTCAGTTTGCGACGTGATTCACTTTTTTGCAAACTCACTGGGGGTGATTCTGGACTCGCCCCCGTCGATTGTTGACACCGCTCCGCAGGCTCGATTCGACAGACATGGGTTACGATCACTCAAATCCAAAGCATAAAAGACCGTACAATTATGCAATTGAACAGATACCATTTGGCGAATTCCCGAACAGCGGATATATTAGCGGGCGCAAAAAATGAGTTCATACGGGAAAATTAACAATGTGGCCCATTTACATTTCGATAGCTTTTACGACTGGCGTCTGCGCCTTCTTATTTTTCGTTTTGCCGGCAATTGACAATGCCAAGAAAGATCGGTGAATCTTCGGTGGTTTCAAGCGGATATTGAGTGCCAGACGGTTGATCGATTGATCACGTAGTGCAGGCGCGGATCGACTCGGCGGTTCTGATCCGGGTCCTCAAGCTAAAGTCGTTTCCAAGAATCTCTGCGAAAATCTGCGCGGATGTTTTTTGAGAAGGTCTATCTACCCGATCTCACCCAAATCTGAATCGCTACCGCGACCGAACCGATACGCTTTTTTGTGCGGCGACCCCAGGCTATGAAACAGGCGATTCCAGATCGCTTTGATTTCGCGTCGTCATCGCTCGATGAATCAAAATTCCGACGACTACTGAAAAAGCTATGGTCTCTGGACGAAAGGGACCAACGAACGCCGCATTAAGCATCGACCAACCGAAATACCAAGTTGCCAACGGGATAAAGATGGCGTAATAACGAGAATCGCTGGAGACGCCTGATGAAAACATGAATTTGAGTAGGTACAACTTCCACCACAATATCAGAACCAGCCCGATCACGCCCGTGGAAACCAACGTCTGCAACACCATATTGTGCGCCGAGTGGTTTGCGTATTCCTCCCAAACGTCAAGCTTGCCCGCAGCCGCGCTGACAAAATAGCCATGGCCAAGTACTGGCGATTCCAAATACGAAATCCACATCGCGGCCCACATTTCGTTTCGCCCAGATAACTCAGACAGCGAATCATGCGTCTCACCGCGAATGGCATACTCACCTCCTAATCGGACAAGCCGATTTGCAGCATTGAGTCCCGGATCGAGCACCAAATACGTAATTGCGGCCAAACACACGGCCAACGTCAATGCTGCTAGTAACGCACGATGGCAATAGACAACAACCAGGATGGCTACGATGCTCAGATCGAGGACTATCGACAAACGGTTGCTGGCCAGCAATAGGGCGAACGCATGGATTGGAATTGCGAATTTCGTCAACCGTCGTGTCCAAGAATATTTGAACGCCAATCCACAACCCAAGAGCAAAAGCAGTCCAATCGAGGCGGCCGAGGCGACACTGGTGGGGTGATACAGGACTTGTCGGTCGCGATCCAGGCGCGCCCAGTCCGGAAACAAAAAATGCAGAACGATTGCAACCAACGAAAAGGCGGCCAGGGCCAAACTAAGTTGAAATAGGATCCTCGATTCGAATGCCGAATTTTTGCACGACAATGCAACCTGGATCGAGATCAACAACATTACCAACTGACCCATCGATTGACCAAACGTAACCGTTTTCAGGGGTGACCAAATGGTGGTAAAAAATGCCCAGCCAATGAAGACGCAAAGCGGCAAATACAATGCGATAACCTGCCGCGTCGACTTAAGCCGCGAGTAACAAACGATGGTCCAGCCAAGAACTACCAAAAACGTTCCACGTAGACCAACTTTTAACAACCCAAGGGCATCGAGCCCCCCAATCGATGAGGGCACCTCTCGCTCGGGCAAATTAAAGGTCGCGAAACCAAGCAACCAGATCGCCCAGATCAAAAAATACGGGCTGGGCGCAGTGATGATGGGATCAGTAAATGAACGAGATCGCGTTGGTTGTATCAAAGCGTTGGACATCTTTGTGCCACCGCGGGCCTGCCATCGCCCGCCGATTTGTTGTCTTATCGATGGAGTCGGTACAGCGGATCCCGTTGCGAGCGGTTCAACACGACGCCCATTCTCTCTACGCCACTTGATCTTAATGCGTTTTTCACAGCGCGGGCTTGTTCAGGCGATTGGGTACCGCTGGCAATCACAATCAGTACCGCGTCAAGCTGAGCGACCCAACTTAAAAAATGAGAACCATTGTGCATGGAAGGCAAATCCACGACCACGAGCTGAAAATCCGCCGCCAGCGTTTTCATGACACTGTCAAATACGAGGCCGCACTCGCGCCACGCCGCGCGATCGTCACCGATCGGTAAAACGCAAAGGTTTTCCAATGCGGTTGGTTGAATAGCCGATCGAATCAACTGCCCATCACGCAGAACATTGGTAATTCCAGGACTATTGCGGCAGTGAAACGATGTATGCACCGTCGGTTGGATTAGATTTGCGTCGATCAGCAACACTCGGATACCCGCATTGATCGCTGCCGTCATGGCCGTATGGGCAGCGATCGTACTGACTCCCGCACCGCCAAAGTTACTGGTGAGTCCAATCGTCTTGACGGCGACGTCCGGGTCAATCGCGTTCCAGCCAATCTCGGTGAGCATAGACAAATAGTGCGAGCCTACGCGTTTAACAATTCGATTCATCTGTTGCCGGGACTTGCGGTTTCGCGCATCGGTTCGCCGTCGAGTTCGATTACCGGATCGATGATTCGGTTCTCCCCTGACCGTTCGATTATCGCACTGCTGTCGCCCGACTTGATTCATGATGCCTGGGTTTGTCGAGTGTTGGGCAACTGCGATTGACTCAGCGGTGGTATCGAGGCAACCACTGGAAGATCAAGAGCCGATTCGATGTCCTCCTGTGTCCGCAGCGAGGGATCGAAATATTCTAGCAAGACGGCCAGCGCGCATCCTCCAAAGACACCGGCAACCAAACCAAGCGCTAGATTGATCAACTTGTTTGGTCGAATCGGCTTGGGATTAGTTGTCGCGACTTGTGCGACACTGAGATTCGATAGCTCTTGCGACTCCAGCGAATTGTCTATTTCTGCTTGTTCGAGATTTCTTTTGTATTTACGGTAGGTCTGATCCCCGATGGCAACGGCGCGCTGGATTTCTACGAATTTGGTTTCGTCGTTGTTGAATTTTTCCAGTTGTTTCTTGACATCCGCCAACTGCGATTGGAGTTCGGCAGCCTTGGTTCTTAGCGAAATTAGCTGTGGTTCTTTCTTAACCAGCTCAATTTTGGTTTCGTCATAAACGGAATTCCGCCCCATAACAGATTCCGTAGTTTGTTTTTCCGCTTCTACAAGAATATTCCGCGATTGCTCCATTTGCCTTTCAATTTGTTGCACCGACGGATGATTCGCAGAATGCTTTGCCAAGAGCTCCGCCCGGCGAATTTGCAGCTTGAATAATTCCTGTCGCATTAAGTCGATGCCTTCATTTCCCGCACCGATGGTCTCGGAAATCACCAATGTTTCCGGCAAGTTTTCTAATTCTTGCTTGAGTCGAGCAACTTCCGATTCCATCGCGCTGGCCGCAGCAACGGTGTCTAGATAACTGTTCTTCAGTTTTGCCAGCCGATCCACAAGCACTTTTCTTTGATCGGTCAATGAAAACAGACCCGTCTTGATTTTCAAATCTTCAAATGCTTCTTCGGCATCGGCGAGTTCTATTCGTGCGTTTTCTGTTTGCTGTTCGAGAAATGCGACAGAACCATCATTGCGATGTAATTTAACATGTTGAGACACATACAATTCGACGAGTTTTTTGACTACTTCTTGCGCAAGATTGGGTTCGTAGGATTCAAAAAAAATGGCAATTACATTCGATTTACGAATGGCCTTGACCGAAATGTTATCACGCAATTTGATGACTGCTTTTTCGTGATCATCAACACGGTTTAGTAAGCCAACG
>CAJHZH010000169.1_pt1 | contig 13764 bp, 10 predicted proteins | sample 9198951 | NCBI WGS metagenome assembly CAJHZH01 (sample SAMEA7708381, study PRJEB35096) | sediment metagenome | biome: marine neritic benthic zone biome [ENVO:01000025]; feature: sediment [ENVO:00002007]; material: shallow marine sediment [ENVO:03000034] sea grass bed [ENVO_01000059] ...
CAAAAGTATTGCATCATGGTCGATTGCAACAATCGCAGGTGGAAAATTCGCATGGATGCTGGCAAGGGGTCCCACATGTATCAATTTCGTTGGTCTGTATATAATGAAACCGAAAACAAATTGTTTAGCGACAAAAATTGATTGCCCCTCAGAGAACAAGCATTGATTCGGAGATTACATGAGCACGACATCCCCTTTGAGCTCAAGTCAATCAGCAGCGTCAACCGATCCGCTGCGACTTGTCGACGTCGATTATGTTGGCTTTTACGTTGGTAACGCAAAACAAAGTGCTTATTTTTATGCGCAGTGTTTTGGATTTGAAATTGAACAGATTTCTGATCTCACAACGGGCAATCGCGAGCAAGCTTCTTATTTGCTCACGCAAGGGAATATTCGGTTTTTGTTGACGACCGGTTTGACGCCTGAAAGTCACGTTCAAGAGGAAGTTCGTCTGTACGGGGATGGTATCAAAGACATCGCCTTTACGGTTGACGACGCGACGGCCGCCTACGAACAGGCATTAAAAAACGGGGCTGACAGCGCATACCAACCTATCGAATCGACCGATGAAAATGGCACGGTGGTGCGAGCTGGCATCAAGACCATGGGTCGCGTGGTGCACTCGTTCGTCTCGAGATCCGGCAAATACGCATTGGATCAGGTCAAAAAGCACCGTTCGCAATTTATGCCCCAGTTTCGACATGTCGAAGACCTGGCAATTAACAAATACAATCGTGACAATCCGGTCGGAATATTCTACGTCGACCACTGCGTTGGCAACGTGGAACTCGGCAAGATGGACTACTGGTGCAGCTGGTACGAAGACGTCCTCGGATTTAGATTATTCAAGCATTTTGATGATAAGGATATTTCGACCGAATACTCCGCCCTGATGAGTAAGGTCATGGATTCGGGTCGCGAGCTTATCAAGATTCCGATTAATGAGCCTGCCGCGGGCAAGCGCAAGAGTCAGATCGAGGAGTATCTTGATTGGCATAACAACACGCCGGGAATTCAGCACCTGGCGTTGTTGACGAAAGATGAATTGCACAGCGTGGCACGCTTGCGCGAACGCGGCGTCGACTTCCTGGATATTCCCGAAACCTATTACGATATCGTGTGGGACCGTGTCGGAGATATCGCAGAAGATACGGGAATCGTCAAAGACCTGCGTGTTTTGGTGGACCGCGATGACAAAGGCTATCTGTTACAGATATTTACCAAGCCGTTGCAAGACCGCCCGACGTTGTTTTTCGAAATTATCTGTCGCCGCGGAAGCGAATCTTTTGGCAAAGGCAACTTCAAGGCGTTGTTTGAATCACTCGAACTCGAACAACAACGACGCGGAAACCTGTAGACTGGCTATCGTTAGAGCAATTTCAAAATTAGCGTTCGGTGATTGTCGCTGACCGCTCCGCGATCAGGCAGTTTGTTCGCAATGCGAACAATGACCGCGTTCGATCCTGAAAGTGCTATCGTGTCGTCGTGGGCTACTTCTTCGGAGGCAATTTGAGCGCTTGAATGTCGTCAAGCGATATCGTTATGGATTCATTTTTGATTTCGATTTCGGCACCGTCCTCCGTCAGCTGTTTCCATTTGAAACCGCTGCGGCCGCCGAGCACAAATTCGCGTCCGTCGTAGGTCCTCAACATCGACGTACTTGGGTCGCGACGCGGCGGAGGTTTGAACCAAACCGATGGCGATTGATCAAGTTTGAAATCGGGTGCGGCTTGATCGAGTTCAAGAATATCCTCCGCCTTGCCGTGAGTGTAACGGTCATCGATTTGTTGAGTGAATACTTTGCCTTCCTCTGCGCCGATGGTGACCTTGTTATTTTCAAAGTCGACGTTTGGAGTATTGATCGCAAATCGGTACAGCGGCACCACGGCGACACAGTCACCCGATTCAAAGTCTGTTGGATCCGGATACCGGGCGGGGCGCTTGGCACCCCAGAATCCGATCACCTCGTCGTCCGAGATCCTGACCTTGGGCTGGCTGGTCAGATGAAAGCCATTCTTATCGGCTTGACAGTGCACGACAGAACCGTCAGTTAGCATGACAAAAGTTCCATCGTCCGGTTCAGGTTGTGGTTTTTGCGGTCCAACTAACCATGTGGCATCCTCGATTTGAATCGCCGTATCCGGCTTGTCGTTCTGTTTGGATTTGAGTTTGATTTTTCCGTCTTCCAGTTGTACTGAGTCGCCAACGATTCGCCGGCCATCGCGATGCACCGCAACATATTTCTTAGACAGATTACGACTCGGATCGGGATTGGGTGTCGAAAATGTTAAATCATCGACAGCATAGTCCTTGTTAAGCTTTTCGACTTCAAAGGTGGAACTGTCGTTTGCTTTGACGCGGACAAAGGCGATGGGGCGCGTCGAATCGAAACCAACAAAACTATTTCGTGTTCCCGCCGTTTGCGTGGTTCCAATGATATGGCCCGACGCATTGTAAGCGTCAATCATGGTGTGGCGTGGCATGACGATTTCCAAAAACATTCCGACCTGTTCGACAGTTGCCGCGGAATCCGGATTTCCGGGCTCGCAAAAGTCGATCCGCATCGTACCTTGGTACCGAATGTCTTTGCCGACGGCTGGATCAAAAAACAAGTTTCCAATAGAGTTGGCGCGACTCACACTTTTTTTGATTGGAAATTACGAAATAATAACCCGTGCTGCGTGTTCCTCGCATGTTACCTTGCAACCCAAAAACGTAAACTTGTCAATCACGTCAACATTCTTGTCTCTGACAAGATTCGCTCCTGTTTCATCAGTTTGAAAAGTAACCTGGACAAAGCCGGGCTTGAGTTTGCTTTCTTCATAGAAAAAGTCTTCGGAAGTGACTGAGTCGACACGAGAGAATTCAGGTTCCGATTGTTGACCGAACGACAAATTGAAGCCGATCAGGCACAAACCAGCTGCGGAAAAAATTGATAATGGTCGGCACATGCTAATCGCCTCTCTACTGAAGCTGGGGAATGGTTCGTCGACTTACGCCTGGCCGAAAACCAATATATCAAAATTAGAATGGGCCGAAAAAATGCACAAATCGCCAATGCAATAATCCGTGCTTATCCGCTTTGTAGATCGGCCTCACCGTATTTGCCGCGAAAGACTTCTGACGGATATTTTTTGCGGTTCTTGGCCATTTTGGACATCAAAGCCTTGCTCAGATCGATGTTTAATTCGTTAGAAAGCGCGAGCAAATAACAGAATACATCCGCCATTTCATCCGCAATTTCAGATTGTTTTACGGGATCGTCGGCAACGCTACGAGACTCGTCCATCGAGATCCATTGAAAATGCTCCATCAATTCCGCCGCTTCGATGGCAAGCGACATGCTCAAGTTTTTCGGCGAATGGAATTGTCGCCAATCCCGCTCGTCGACAAACTTTGAAACAACATCACGCAGTTGAGCAACCGATGTTTCAACGTCACTGACCTGTGCAAGTTGGTCGCCGTTGGTTCCCTCCTTTTTCAAAGGGGGGTTAGGGGGGTTCATATTCGACACGTCTTTCATATCGACATTTTTGCCGTCAAACTTCCAAGAACAGTCTTGCGGGCTCCTCGAGAACTTCCTTAATTGTTTTGAGGAATTGTACCGCCTCGCGGCCATCGACGATGCGATGATCATAGGTAAGCGCTACGTACATCATGGGTCGTATCACGACTTGGTTTTCAACCGCAATCGGTCTTTGCTGAATCGAATGAAGACCGAGAATCCCGCTTTGTGGCGGATTGACGATTGGCGTCGACAACAGCGAACCGTATACGCCGCCATTGCTGATCGTAAACGTGCCGCCCGCTAGATCTTGCGGTTTAATCTTGTTGTCTTGTGCCAGAGCCGCAAACTGCCCTATGTTGCGTTCGATTTCTGCAAAACTCATTCGCTCGACACTTCGCAAAATAGGGACCACTAACCCCTTCCCGCCTCCAATGGCGATTCCAATGTCGTAGTAGTTTCGATAGATGACTTCATTTTCGCGAACTTCTGAGTTGATGGCGGGAAACCGCTTGAGTGCCTCGACACTCGATTTGGCAAAAAACGACATGAATCCGAGTTTGACGCCATGTTTCTCCAAAAACGGTTCTTTGTATTTCTTGCGAAGTTCCATGACCGGCTGCATGTCGATTTCGTTGAACGTAGTCAACAATGCGGCGGTTTGTTGTGCTTCAACAAGCCGTGCTGCGATCGTGCGGCGGATCATGCTCATGGGCCGAACAGTTTCGGTACGTCCAGCCGGCGCGAGCATTGAATCGTTGAACGATTTGACCTCGTCTGTCGGAATAGGCGTTTCCGTTTTCTCAGGTACCGATGGTGTTGCTGCCGCTTCAATATGACGGATTACGTCCTCTTTTAGAATTCGACCACCCGGGCCGGTCGCGGCAACTTGCTGTGAACTGAGTCCATGTTCATGCATCAATCGTTCGGCAGACGGCATGACACTCGTGACTGGAACTGTGGCTTGTGTGCTTGCTCCGTCGGACTTAGCGGTTGCGGCAGAAACCTCGGAGGCTCCGCCAGCGACTGTCGCGACGCTGGATCCGTTCCCGCCCGCCGGTTTGTCGGATTTCTCCATTTGTGCGATGACGTCTCCAACCTGAACGAACGCGCCGTCTTCGTGAAGAATTTTCTCGAGTACTCCAGCTTCGGGCGATGGCAGAGCCTGCGATGCCTTCTCCGATTCGAGTTCCACCAAATCTTCATCCTTATCAACCCATTGGCCTACCTGCTTCAGCCACTGACTGATTTGAACTTCCTGTATCGACTCACCAAACTCTGGTATTTTGATTTCAATCATATTTATTTGGTTCCATTCGTAGCCACACTGCTGCACGTAGCCAAACTGCTGCACGTAGCCACAAGCTGCCAGCTTGCAAGTCCTTGCCAGCGATCCGCCATGATGGCAGCCTGCCGCTACGGGTATTTCACATTATGTATTTTCGACTTGGTCGGCAATAGTTGACAACCCTAATGCCGGACCCGAATGGCACTTCCGGATATGCATTATTAAGGCTGACCCGTGCATCCTCAAACCTTGGCTTTAACTTTTGCCGTGGCCAATGCGGTGGCCAACAACTCGGCCTGTTCGATGTAATGCGTCTTTTTTGAACCGGTAGAAGGACTAGCCGACTCGGGCCTGGTGATCTTGTCGACCAAAGGCCACCGGTCGTAAAACGAATTTTCGAAATTAACCTTGATGTACATCCAGGCGCCCATATTCGTTGGTTCTTCCTGAACCCATACGACAGGCGTTCCGTCGGGATAATCGGAAAGCACTTGCTCGAGTTGCGCATGGGGCAACGGATACAATTGCTCTAAGCGGACAATCGCCACGTCATTGGTGTCTTTTTCATCGCGTTGTTTAAGCAAGTCGACAGCCACCTTTCCTGTGGCCATTACGATTTTTGACGGCCGGCTGATTGTTTCAACTCGGGGGTCCGCCAGCACCCGTTGGAATCGTCCGTCGACAAATTGATCCATTTCACAAGCGACGTACGGTTCGCGGAGCAGGCTTTTTGGAGTCAAAACGATCAGAGGTTTTCGCCAGGGCCGTATGACCTGACGTCGCAATACGTGGAAATATTGGGCCGAAGTCGTCGGCGACACGATTTGAAAATTATGTTCGGCCGTCAGCATCAGGAATCGTTCAACGCGAGCGCTGCAATGTTCCGGTCCGGCACCCTCGAATCCGTGTGGCAGCAGCATAACCAGACCGCTAAGTCGACGCCATTTGTCTTCCGCACTGCTAATAAACTGATCGACGATAACCTGTGCAACATTATAGAAGTCACCGAACTGGGCTTCCCACATAACCAGCGACTCGGGGCGATCGAGACTGTATCCGTATTCAAAGCCGAGCACCCCGGTCTCGCACAGCGGGCTATTAACAATATCAACGGGTGCTTGATCTTCAGCCAGGTTGCGGACAGGAGAAAAGTGCTGCCCGCTTTCGCTGTCATGTAATACGGCGTGGCGTTGGCTGAACGTTCCGCGCTCGCAATCCTGTCCCGTCAATCGAATGGGGTGGCCTTCAAGGCTCAACGTTCCGAACGCGGCTAGTTCGGCACTTGCCCAATCGATCGGTCGGCGTCCTTCGGCCATTTCACGACGCTGATCGAACAACCGATTCAACTTGCGATTTAGCACAAAGTTATCTGGGAAATCCGTCAGTTTGGCCAGGGTAAACGATAACTGTCCGGTCGAAACTCCAGTGTCAACGTCGTCGTCGCGTTGGTCACCGCCGTAGTATCCGCTCCAATATCCGCCAAGGGTTTGCGAATCGGATCTGTAAGGGGCTTTTTTTGCGGTGTCAAATTCTTCTTGCAGACTATTCTGTCGACGGTCAGCAATTTCATCCGCCTCCTTTAGGCTAATTCCGCCGAGTAGCAGCAACCGCTCAAGATAGCTGTCGCGAATTGTGTCTTGCGCATCAATGGTTTTGTACATGATCGGCTGGGTAAATCGCGGCTCGTCACTCTCGTTGTGACCTAACCGACGATAACAATACATGTCGATGACCACATCACGGTGAAACTTGCGCCGGAATTCCATCGAAAGTTCGACTACTTGGGCGACCGCCTCGGGATCTTCGCCATTTACGTGGAAAATAGGAATTTGCAACATTTTGGCGACATCCGATGCATACGTGGTCGATCGACCCTCTTCGGATGTGGTCGTAAATCCGATTTGATTGTTCACGATCACGTGTAGTGTGCCGCCGACCTTGTATGCCGGTAATTGGCTGAGATTCAGTGTCTCCTGCACAATGCCTTCACCAGCAAAAGAGGCATCACCGTGGATCAATATGGTCATGACTTGCTCATGCGCACGATCATTGATGCGATCCTGCTTGGCGCGACACCGGCCCAGGGCGACTGGGTTGACAAATTCGAGGTGACTGGGGTTAAAGCACAGAGAAATATGAATCGATTTGTCTTCGCTTGTTTTCCAGTCGGAACTAAATCCCATATGGTAAAGCACGTCGCCGCCACCGCGATGTTCCTCGGGATTCGGGTCGTCAAACGACCAGAAAATATTCTCGGCGCGTTTGCCCATGATATTGGCTAGCACATTCAGTCGTCCTCGATGTGCCATACCCAACACAACTTCGACCAATCCATGCTGACCTGCTTTTTCGAGTGCCAGATCGAGCAATGGGATCAACGTCTCGGCGCCCTCCAGAGAGAACGTTTTGGCCCCCATAAATTTTTTCCGCATGAACTCTTCAATAATCGTCGCGTCGGTCAGTCGGGTGAATATTCTCAGCTGTGTTTCGCGGCTTAGTTGTATACGATTCTGAGATCCTTCCATTCGTTTTTGCAGCCAAGTCCTTACAGAATGGTCGTCGATGTGCATGAACTGGGCGCCGATCGATCGGCAATAGGTCATTCGCAGCTGTTCGACAATTTCCTTTAGCGATCGAAAATTCTCGCCATTGATCGTCCGCGCCGAGAACTTTTTGGTCATATCGCTGGGTAAGAGCGCGTATGAAGCCGGGTTCAGTTCGCGATTCGTAGGTCGTGGTATTCCCAGCGGATCAATTTTTGCCTCCAAATGCCCGCGAACTCGGAAACCGCGGACCAATTGATCAACGCGATCCTGCAATTGGGCAACCGATTGCGTGCGCTGTGCAATCGCGCCGTTCGTATCCGGGGCGGCAGCCGTTTCGAAAGAATCAAAGTAGGCTCTCCATTCCGGAGCGACGTCTTCCGGTTTGGATTTGAAAAGCTGGTAAAGTGCTTCGACGTAGTCGTGACTGAATACGTTCATCCGTATGCGGGCCGATGTTAAACGCTTGGATCGGCCATTCCTTTGACATCAAATTGCAGGTGATAACGAAATGAGATACCGAGTTGAGGGTGCACAGATTGCAAGGCTAAGTTGTTCAAAGAGACATTTGAACTCGACTTCCGTTGTCGGATCGGCGCGTATGGCTGGAAACTTTGACCAATATTAATAATCTTACTCAATAATCAATATCGGCAAATGCGCTTTCGCAACGTTTCTAACTAAATCGCCGAAATTTTTGTCGATCGCTAAGATGCTTCCGTTATCCTGGCAGCGCGAGCAGCGAGAAAGGAGCGAACTGAAAGAACAACGTAGGTCCAACAAACCACTGCCATCAAAATCAGAAATGTCGTTGCCCTTGTATTCACGCCCTCGGCACCGGACACTACCTTGATGAGCGAGGGGATACCGCGGCCCGTGGCGGCCAATGCTCCTAACAAGGCAATCGCGGCGGCCACGTGCATGGCGTCTTTGGCTGATTCGGGTTTTGCCATCGCCACCAACCCGCAGGCCAGTAACAGCACTCCAACGCATGCGGGAATCAGAGCGGTAATGCTGCTTTTGGATTCCGCCGGCGGATCAACACTTGAACGGTTTTCCGCAGCAATTGTGGAACCTTGATCAGCAGCACCCGCCGAACCGGAGGGCATGAAATAACCGGCCAGTCCGATCACAACGAGAATGACGCCAAATAATAGTGCCCAATGTTTCATGACTACAATCACATCAATTGTTGGGTCTCTTCGATTTTAGGATTGTACCGCCAGATTGACGGCTTATCCATTATATCAGGCGAATTTTTGGTGGGTTCGTTTCATGACTTGATTCTGTCGGTTACCTACCGCTTATGAGATGCACTGGAAAAAACAGTTGCCGGCAGTGTCAATGTCCATCCCTCGATTCGATTTTCGGTGCTGATTACAGCCAGGTAGCCGCCGGGCCCGCTCATTAACTCAATGCCATGAACCGGTTTACCAAAGTCCCATCGATCCATCATTCTCCCATCATCTCCAATAATCGTGATGGAACCATCGCTCGCAGCAACTAACCAAATTCCAAATTGGGCGTTTGGTATTTTTGCGTAGGCTGCCGATTCTATTTGTGTATCAAATCGCTGGCTGCCAATCGCAGCTGTCCAAGTTTGGTTCATGTGCTGGTCAAATCCACAGGCCATCCACCGGCCCTGACCGTCGGTTCCAAGGGCACAAATGGCGAGCGAATGGTTCACGTGATGTACATTGATTTGGGTCGCTGCACTTAGATCTGAATCAATAGGATGCATGTCGCCATCAGAAAACGAAAGCTTCGCAAGCGATCCATCGGATTTGCAAACAACCAGATACTGGCGATCTCCGACAGGTCGAATCAGCGCGATCGACCGAAAATAGCCCTGATCGACGATCGAAGAGGTTTCACCGGGGAATTGTACCAATTCGAGCCCGCCCTCTTCACTTACTGCAATTATCATTTCAACTTGTTCATCGTCATCGAGGTTGCAGATGACCGCATCACTGATCCGCCGATTTTTTGGAGACGCCGATCCGGATGCCTTGTCGGCAACTTCAAACTTGCCCTGAGGGCTAAAATCAGAATCGACAATGAAAACCGTCTTACCCATGACAGAAAAGGCGGCAAAATATTGGGGGTCCGGCACCAAAGTATTTCGAATCACACTGATGGACTGCTGCGAATCGATGTTCAGTTCTTTCCTACGCAGAACGGTACCGTCACGTGCTAGTTCGACTAATGTCCGCCATCCATCGATGGCAAGTAAACCTCGCGGCGTTTTGTAGATATTGCCTGGCTGTTTTAGCTCGTCAGAGTGCCATTGTTTTTTGACGTTGATAACATTTGGTTTGCCAGCGATAACCAACTGACTTGTTCCACTTGCGTTGGTATTCTGCTCGAGTGTCGCAACGGCAAGACGTTTTTGATAATCTTCGAGAAATAACTCGTACTCCTGTTTCATTTCTGCAGCGACATCGTCGCCCGATCGAATTCGCGCCAGCACATTCGCAATGCCCTGAACGGTTAGTTCCTGATCAGCTGCTTTGACAAATTGCAAAACCCCGTTTCGATCAATAATCGCAATCGTTGGATACGATTTTAGCCCCAAAGCGGTTCCGCCGGCGAAATCAAAATCGGCGTAGACACCCTGCCCGAAATCTTTTGCGATAGATTTGAAATGGTTTTGAACCAGGTTGTCGCGCGGCAAACCGCTTTCGATCACGGCAATTTGGGCGAAATGGTATTCGCGGGGCGTTAGGTCTCGCGCGACCTTTTCGATCACCTCCGCGATCGCACGATCTGGCGTTGAATCCGACAACCATGTCAACAGGGTTACTTTGCCTTTCCAGGTGGATTGGGTGACGAGCCGGCCATCCATTTCACGCAATCCCAGATTGGGAACCGGCTTGCCAATCGACGCCGACGGGAACGGTTCTGGTACGGCCACGAAATTGGCGACGATTTTTGCTTCCGCAGGAATCGAAACCTCAAATTCCTCACCAGATGCGGACGCCTGAAAACTTGCGTCATGAAACACGGCGGTTAGGTTCAGGTTCAGTACCGCATCGTTGACCTGAAGCCTAGAGTCGAGTAATTCAATCGGATAACTCAGCTGACGCAGGAGATGATTTTGTTTGTCGATGCAGGCAACGAACTTCAAATTGCCTTTCGTAAATTCGACTTGAAAACATGGCTTTCCGGAAACCTCGGTATCGGCAATCCGTTTTGTTTGTCCTTGCAGCCACGGGATACGGGCCTGATCGGTCAATAACCCCAGGGTAGGTGGAAAAAACACATCCTGGGCATCCGGATGATCGACGTTGATAGGCAACTCGGTTTGCCCGGTAATGTAATGTCGGCAGATTCCATCCGAAAATAGTGGTCTAAGCGGAAGTTGATCGTTGAACGAATGGACTGCCCATTGGTTGTCGAGGTTGCCCGAATTGAAATCAAATATGAAACAACCCAGTTGATGATCGTTTGCGAAAACTCGAACATTGTAAATGCTGGCTTTCAAGTTGCCGGGGCGTTGATACTCAATTTGCCAGTGGTGCGGTTCCTCCATATACCGACCTTGCAACTGGTAGCTCAAATGCAGCCTTGCATGATCATGATAGTTGGTAGCGTTTTTGTAGGCCGACTGCATCAATACGACAATTTCCTCCGCCTCTAACCCATCGTCAGGCGACTTGTTGGAATTACCGGGTGGATTAACTGCTTGGTCATTTCCATTGTTGCGGCATCCATAATTGATAAAAATGCACAGAAAGATCGCAGTCGACAACGCGAAGTAGAGAAGTTTTCGCATGGCAATTAAGAGTGTGAGTCCATTCTTTTTTGGTATTACATCACTAAGCCGGGCAACCGATTAGAACTGACGATGCAAAATGCGTAAATGTCTTTTTGAAGACCGGGACAGATGGGATGGCGACGTTGTTTCTATTCCAAATGGTTAGACCAGCGCAGACACCGGATTTAGTCCGCAATGGGCACAAACGCAAGACCCGATTGTCGCCTGGGGACATTGACGCACTTTTTGAATTGACGCTATCATCGATCTGGAGAAAACCATAATAACGATGGTTATCGGCGGCCATGCTTTATCAGTTGCAAAAATAAACACAAACTATGTCTTTAGCGCAAGTTAAATCGTTCAAATACGGTGACTACGAGGTATGTCGAAGTGACCTTGTACAAGCAAATGCTGAAAAAGATGGCTTGGATAACGAACAAACAACCGGCAGTTTCAAATCCATCGAAATCGACACTCATCTTCGTTGTGGATTGGACCAACCCGTTGACTTTCCTCCAATTCGACGGGCAATCATACCGGGGGATACGATTGCGATCGCCGTGGGTCGCGGGATCCCATCCACAGCGCACGTGGTCAACGAGCTGATTGCCGCGGTCGCCGATATTGGCGTAATCCCACAAGATGACATCGTTGTCGTGTTGCCTGATGACACTTCGATTTCCACCAGTGCATTTGGTGAAGTGAAAACGGTTATCCACGATGCGCAAAACCGGTCGGGGCTGGCGTATCTAAAGGCGTCGCCCGCCGCCGAACCGATCTATATCAACCGTTGTCTTTTCGACGCCGACGTTGTGATCCCAATAATCAGCGGCGATGGCGCGACTCAATCGGATGTTTGTCCCAGTTTCTGCGACAAGCAGACAATCGATCGATTCAATACGTTATCACAGCCAGAAGTCAGGCCGTTTATGGATGATGTCTGTGATTGGCTGGGTGTATTTTGGACCATAGCGGTTGTCGCTGGACCAAGCCAATCAATACAACATATCTTTGTCGGCGATCGGAGAAAAGTTGCTCGACTTGCATCGGAGGCGGGCAAGCGGATTTGGAATGTTTCAGTCGAACCGGCTGAATTGATCATTGCCACATTGGAATCCAGCGATGACCAAACTTGGGAATCCGCGTTGCGGTCGATCGTTGCAGCTGATCGAGCGTGCGTAGACGACGGCGCAATTGTGCTTGGTACAAGAATAAGCAAAACCATGCCCACCGATTGGCTTGACGGATCGGGCCATCGATTTGCCGAAACGCTGCATGATATTCTTCAGCGGCGGCACGTATATCTTATCAGCAACTTGCCGGCTGAGGTCGCCGAAAATTGTGGGTTCGCCAGCATTCAATCAAATGAACAGTTGAATCGTTTTGTCGCAAAATTCCGTTCGGTCCTGGTGCTTCGGGATGCTCACAAACTTAATGTTCATGTCATTTCAACGTCCGCTACTGCGTTATGACACCGTCAAATTCCCAATCCGATCGCAAACAAGACATGCAGCGCCTCACGAGACACGGTGGATTTGTGCGGCTTTCTGATTTTGTAAAGCTCCAATTGGTTGGCAAGGATGCCAAAAGCTGGCTGCATAACTTCTGTACTGCCGACATAAAATCACTTAAGCCGGGTCAAGGCAGCGAAGCATTTGTTTTAGACGTCAAAGGCAAGACGATAGCACATACGTACGTGCTGGTATCCGATTTTGACATCACGGTCGTTGGATTGGGCCAGCCGGTTATATCGTTGAAAGAACATTTCGATCGTTACATCATTCGCGAGGATGTGTCGGTCTTGGATCAAACGGGATCGGCATTGGCATGGATTATGGTTGGCCAATCAGCGGGCGCGCTAATTGACAGGTCTTGGCCGGAATCTCAATTGCAGGGCTACTTGTCGCATCGGTTGTTACTGGACAACACGGTCGCAGTAAAAACCGCGATCACCTGCGAACAGGATTGGTTGCTCGTTGGCGACAACCAGCAAGGATTAAACGTCGAGCAGTGGTTGGCGGATCACTCTATCGAATCACATTCATCAGAAGCGTTCGAGTTGGCGAGAATTCGACAATGTACTCCGCTCAACGGCGCGGATATTACAACCGATCATTTACCTCAAGAAATGTGTCGTGACAAACAGGCCATATCGTTTACCAAGGGGTGCTATCTGGGGCAGGAGACCGTGGCAAGAATTGACGCGTTGGGACACGTCAACCAATTCTTTGTTAAGTTAAAATTCGACGATTCCGATCAGGCGGTCGCGGGAACCAAACTTGAGGCGGACGAAAAACAGGTTGGGGCAGTCACGTCGGTTGCCAGTTTGGAAGGCAACTGCCAGTCGATCGCAGTCGGGTTCGTTCGTCGAAATCATGCCGACGTGGGAACGTTGCTCGAATCCGAATTTGGGAATGCAACCATTATCGAATGAACAGACGGAGCGGGGATCTCCAGCGAATTCGATCGCGATTCTGGTCCTGGTGTGCCGGTAGCATCGCCGCCTCGCCCCCCGCCAAACCAGCAACTCTATTTGCTTGACTTGGGACGAAATGCGACCAAACGCTCCGGATCAGTTGTCAAATACGGCCCGCCGATCAAATCGATGCAGTAGGGAATCGCGGGCATCACTGCGTCCAGGCACTCGGCAATCGATTTCGGTTTGCCG
>CAJHZH010000972.1_pt1 | contig 13730 bp, 12 predicted proteins | sample 9198951 | NCBI WGS metagenome assembly CAJHZH01 (sample SAMEA7708381, study PRJEB35096) | sediment metagenome | biome: marine neritic benthic zone biome [ENVO:01000025]; feature: sediment [ENVO:00002007]; material: shallow marine sediment [ENVO:03000034] sea grass bed [ENVO_01000059] ...
ATTAGGATTAACACGAAGGATTCCGCGTTAACCGGCGATAATTTGGCGCAAAACATAGATATCGAAAACGCCGCAATTATGCTTGAGTTACCCGCCACTACCAACATGAGCCAGCCCACGAGTTCTTATGACTGCCGTTCACTGCCGCGAGTGCGATGCGAGATTCCATCGCAAAGAGGATGTTATCGGTTCCGTCGTCGTCTGCCCAAGTTGTAAACACAAGATAAAAATTAAGACGCGCGGCGCCTTGTCGATTAAACGGCGACTGCACAAGCAGCAGGCCATTCTTTACTTGCAAGGCTTCTTGATCGGGTTAATCCTGATCATGCTGCTTTCAATTCTGTTCGACGGGCAGATTCATCTAGTCCGATGACCACTGGTTTACCCAAAACCTCGCCAATTGGTTGAGGTGTTAATCCACGCAGTTGCCAGGTACACTCATTTAAAAAACCGAGCGAGGAGGAACTCGATCACGATTTTTTGTGGCGAGTGCACAAGCGGGTTCCCCGAAAAGGCAACATTGGGATTTTCAACCGGTCGCACTACGAAGACGTGTTGGTCGTGCGAGTTCACAATCTGGTACCCGAGTCCGTGTGGTATCAGCGATATCAACAGATCAATCACTTTGAGCGGTTGCTTGCCGATTCGGGCACGACGATTTTGAAATGTTTTTTACACGTGGGATTGGAGGAACAGCGTCAGCGGCTGCAGGCGAGAATTGATAATCCCGATGCCCATTGGAAGGTCAACTTGCAAGATCTCGAAGAGCGGAAACTATGGGATTCGTATCAGACAGCATATGAAGACGCAATAACCAATTGTAACAAGTCGCATGCGCCATGGCAGATCGTTCCCGCTGATCGCAAATGGTATCGCAATTTAGTGGTCAGCCAGCTGATGCTAGAAACGATGCGAGGAATGAATCCACAGTATCCGCAGGTGCCGGAAGATTACAGCGGAATCAAGGTCGAATGATTACGGAAGGTGTATCTAACCACGCCGACTCGTATCTAGAATCCCGTGACCCCCTTTAAAAAAAAGGGGGGGATATTCGGGCCACGTACAGCTTGGTTTGTAAAGTAGATGATTCGATGAAAAATATCGGCTGGGAAAATCTCTGCGACTTCGATAGATTATTCTCTCCGGAAGTGCCTGCACAACTGGTGTTGGCCGCGGTCTTCAAAACCGTTGGGCCGTATGAAAAACATGCGGTCGGTGGGTTCGATTCCCATGCACTTCCGCTTTCTTCACGTGGAGTGTAGGTCGCAACATCCGCCAGCCGGTTGGCCGTAGAATCCTCCGGCGAGGCTCGCGCTTAACCTCAATTTCTCACCAGGTCGGGGCTGGCCAACGTCTCACGAGACGCCGACCTCAACCAAAGCGTTCGATCGTTTATCTGACGCCGGGTCCCGGCGAGCCGACGGGACCTACAATTCTGATGCCAAGTCCGGATTGCCGTTGGGAGTTGCCCTCGCAAACGTGTAACGTTTGCAGCTGAACATGGGCTGTCATATCCACACCCCTTTCGGGTCAAGACTCAATTGAGAGAGGTGTGACGACCTCGCCGCGAGATGCCGACCCAACGCAGAGGGATCGTTTATCTGACGGCGGGTCCCGGCGAGCCGACGGGACCTACAATTCCGATTCCAAGTCCGGGTTGCCGTTGGGAGAAAGGTACTTGCGGCCCAACACCGAAGGTGCTCGCTCAAGCGGGGTTACCATTTGATCGGGACCCAGTTTGGCCAACCCGTACGTCCAGTCGATTCGCAACGACCATGGATCGTTGGGATTGTTCTTTGCTGCCTGTTCCCAGATTCGAAGCGCTAAATCAATTTCGCCACTATGGTAGTGCGCCAAGCCCAGGTAGTAACGGGCTTCGGTGTATCTTGGGTTCTCGGTATTAAGTTCGTGCAGAGACCGCTTAATACCCTTGAGATTTCGTACCATCCAATAGCGTTTTGAGTTGTCGATTTGGATGTCAAACTTTCGTTTGGGATCGGTAACCATTCGGAAAGCCTGTTTGGTATCTGTCCAATCCGAGCGCTCAATCGCGATTAAGCCGCGCAAATAATATGCCTCGGACGAACGTTGATTATTGAGCAAATTCATCGCGTCGTCTAACTGACGCAAATCATAATGCACCCAGGCCTTGGCCACAGGATCCTCAAGCTTTTCTTCGCTATCGGTTAATTCCGCATACTCTGGGTGATCGTCCAACAGCTTGACCATAACTTCCAGCTGTTTGTCAGGCGCAGCATAATTACTTGCCTGGGCAAGCAGCTTGCCTGTGGCAGTCAAATACAGAATCGGAGGAGTCGGCATGGTTGCGGCATAACGCAGTTCGAGGCAGACGCTCTGTACAATCTGAATCGCTTCTTTGTCGTACTCCGATCCATACTGATCCATATCAAAATAGTACGGAACGAATCGACGGTTGATTAAATTGACAATGCGCGAATCAACAAGTGTCGCCGCCCGCCAAGCCTCGGCAGAAGGACTCAGTCGATCATTATCTTGCTGCGACCGAAAAGCGACGGGCTTGAACATCATGATCTTGTTTTCGTCAAGCGCTTTTTGTTTTGCCTCTTGTAAAGAAAACACCCAGTTCACTCCTGTTTTGTCGTTTCGGAGTGGATGGTCGGCTTGAGCTCGCGGAACTTGATACACACCGACCCAACAAACGGCAACGAGCATAGAAACGATAAGTTTCAACACGCCTTGTGTATTGTTTTGCATAGCATTACAGAAATAAGGTAAACACCAAAAAAGCTAGGCCGAAAAATGATTAGGGAAATGGTTGGGAGTATGAGCCGGTTTTGCGTCCGGAAGGATAACGGCCGTAGCACTAAAGCATACATAATGGAGCGGTAATCGGAAAACATATTCTTGCCCGATCCGAAAAATCATCGATACAAAATCACGATCGACATTTAGGCCAACAAATATTGACGTTCCGACCCTAGATTCGTAAAATATAGTGTCAATAAGTGAGTAACCAGCGGTGACGGCGCAAGGTGACCGATCACCGTTTATTTTTGCGAAGATTTCCCAGTTTAACGTTTGTAACAGTTAGTAAATATTTTCAAAAGTAAATTCCATGAACCAAGATCCTGAAGAAAAGGCGGGCCGCCCCGGGACAAACGAGGACGACTTTGATTTTGATTTCGATGAGGACTTCGAGGCCGAAACCGAAACTGAATATAACGTAATGAATGCCATGAGATTCGACCGTGAGGCTGGAACCGCGGAGTGCGAATTTGAATTAGATGAGGACGAAGAGGAGTCGGACTAGTCACCTGTACCAGGCAAGCTAGGTTATTTGACAAACCCGCATTTGAGCGGGGTTTTGTATTTTAAACAACTATTTGCAGAACGTGTCGAGCCACGAGAAGAATTCTCGGTGCCATAGCACGCCGTTTTGAGGTTGCAATACCCAATGTCCTTCGCTGGGAAAGTATAGGAAACGCGAGGGAACATTCTGAACTTGAGCGGCGGTGAACGCTTCCAGACCTTGTGTGACCGGGACACGAAAATCTCGCTCGCCGTGAATCACCATTAACGGCGTCTTCCAGTTCCGCACAAATCGGTGCGGCGAGAATTGATCATAACCCCGCTGAATGTCACGGCTTTTCCAATATGGCCCGCCAAGATCCCAGTTCACGAAAAACAACTCTTCTGTTGCCCCATACATGGACTCAAGATTAAACACGCCACAATGTGCAATCATCGCGGCGAAACGATCCTGGTGATTTCCCATCATCCAATAAACGGTGTAGCCACCAAAACTCGCACCCACCGCCGCGACTCTTTTCCTATCGATGTACGGTTCGTCAAGCATGTTATCCGTGGCCGACAATAAGTCTTGCATAGCTTGTCCGCCCCAATCACCACTGATCTGGTCGTTCCATGCACGGCCAAAACCTGGAAGCCCGCGTCGATTGGGTGCCAGAACCACATAGCCGTTTGCTGCCATCAAGTGAAAATTCCAACGATAGGAAAACCATTGCCCAACTTGTCCCTGAGGCCCTCCTTGGCAATATGTCAACATCGGGTAGGACTTTGACTCATCGAAGTCTGCTGGGTAAATGACCCAACAGTGAATCCGTTTTCCGTCCGTTGCATCCACCCACCGCTCACCAATGGTTGGCAGCGCGAGATTCTCATAAATATCGTTGTTCACCGTCGTCAGTTGCTCGTCCGACTTGTCGAGCAATGACACCGAATGAATCTCTGCCGGGCGAAGCATCGATGTCTTTGTGGCGAACAAATGGTTCTCGTTTGCACCAATATCGACTAAATCCCAATTGAATGGTCCCTCGGTCAGCTGCGTTGCCGAGTCCGCACCAACGTCCATCCTGAAAATCTGGTTGGAACCTCGATATTCGGAAACAAATAACACACCTGTCGAATCGGTTGACCACATCGCGTGATTGGCGTTTTGATCGAGACCTCGGGTCAACTCGGAAATGTTTTTTGTCTGTCGATCGAACAGCATGATGCGATTGCGGTCCGATTCAAAGCTCGGTCGCTGCATCGAATGAAAGGCAATCCATTTTCCATTGGGAGAGTAAAATGGATCGTTATCGTAGCCTTCCATACCTTGCGTAATATTGACGGCATCTCCGATTTTGGCGCCGTTCTCGTTCAATCGGACAATGAAAAGATCGCTATTGGTTGACTCGGCCCAACGTTCGACGATTTTTGCGGTGTAACAAATCTCGTTGCCTTCGGGAGACCATGCAAATTGTTCACTTCCGCCGAACGGCGGCACGGGGCAATCGACCCGCATACCTTCCATCAAATCAACGGTTGAGCGCGCCAGGCCGTCGTCCCCAATGCTCGCAACATGCAAGTGCGAATATTTAAAGTCGTGCCAGGCGTTCCAGTGCCGAAACATCAAATTGTCGATCACCCTCGCTTCGGCTTTTGGCAAATCCGGATGCCGCTCATTTACATCCTCATCCATTTTGATGTCAATCGTAAATGCAATATGTTTACCGGAAGGCGAGACTTTCAGATTTGCAACACCATCCTCGACCTCGGTAACTTGCTGTAGCGAACCGTCACTTACGCGATATCGCCACACTTGCGGTACATCTTCATTCGATTCGCTGTCCGAGTCGTCATCTGCGCTGTGGGAGTCTGCCGGTTCATCATCGGATTCCGCTGGGATTCCAATAAAATACAAAACCGGTTGGTCATCAAAGGTTGACCACTGTACGGAGTTTAATGAAGGCCATTGCTCGACGATCGGCCGGCTCTTGCCAGCGGCAATGTCAAGTAAATGTAGAGTCGATTTGCCGGAGTTCTCGGCAAGGTCGTATCTTCTGACGGTGTATGCTATTTGAGATTGTGATTCGGATACCGAGGATTCACCGAGTCGACCTAGCTGCCACAACAACTCGGGAGTCATTGTTGTTTGTTGTGCGATCACAACTGGTCCGAAGGTGATTATAAGCAGCGAGAATAATGCGATTGGCAAACCACGCATAAAGAAATCTCCTTTAAAAGGAAACCGGAAAAACTACCACCCAAGAGCGTACACTCGGCAGTATAGCGGATTAGAGCCCCTCTAACCCCCCTTTGTAAAAGGAGGCAATGGTGCGCTACAGTTTTTAGATCGCTTTGAATTCTATGCGCACAAAAAAAGGCCCGCGAGTGCCGGCCTTGATGATTCAAATGGAAACTAATTCGGTTGCCGTCTTCGACGGTTCAGGCTCAATCCTATTAACGGCAGTATGGCAGCCATCGCCATCGACGGTTCCGGTACTGCCCATATCATCTGGTTCATAGATGCGTTGGTAATCCCTGACGAATAAGAAAAGTTAACGCCGGATCCCCCGGACAAAATGAGATCGACGCCACCCGTCAAATCATCGAGCGTCCAGGTTTGCGAAGCTCCACCGACGGGTCCGCGGTCAAAATTGAAAGTACCCGTTGCAGATACAAACGTAACACGTGCTGGATCGGAGGGTGTGAACGATTCTCCAATCCAATCGCCCGATTGCATACTGATAACATCAGTGTTCTGTGTCAGTTGACCGAATGATAGCGACTTAAATTTGGCATCTTTGTTCCAAGTAAATTCCCAAAACTCGCCGATATCGAAGCGTGTTGAGATTGCCGGACCTAATCCTAAGAATCCCGCACCCGTATTGATGAACATGCCGGCGTGACCGCCAGTAGATGTTAACAACGCGGTTGAACCGACCATCGGATCGAAGTATAAGGCGGTGTCACCAACCATATCCCCGTCCAACTGATCATTTTCAGAAAAATCGATAACAATATCGCCGTGCGAAAAGGAGGTTGCAAGAAGAGCAATACCTACAAAAACACTGAAGCATCTCATGGGGGTACCTACACAGACATACACTAAATAACAAGGGAACTAGAATTCTAATCCAAGTGGTTCTTGATGCAACCCTAGCTTTGGCGTACCCAACAATCCGGAAAAAAAGCAAAAAAACGTCTTTTTTTTGCACGAAATCCACAGCTTCGAGCTCATCATCATCGGAACATGGCAGGCGTGGCAAGAAACTCGACCTGTAGCAAAGCTGCTGCTTGTTGGCGATTTAATCAGCCAGACTGGCCACATTGTTTGAGATGCCCTACGAAACTGGTAGCGCGTCGTTATTTCATGTTTCATGGCATGGCTTTGCTCGGCGCGACAAAGTTCATATGGAGCATCACAAACTGTCATGTACATTCGCACCGACTTCTTTTCGCACCGGATCGATTCCACATTGCCTTCGCGTCGTATCGCCAACCGATTCATGTAGTAATCAAAGTGCGACCGGGCTAAATTAGAGCATTCGACCTAATAAATGCGGGCCGTCGGTCTAAGCGACGCTGTCGCGGTTCCACACGCAATGAATCAAAATCAAGCTCATTCGGTCAAATCGCCGCGAACGTTGCTAAAAATCTATGGCGAACGAAATACCGGTACGAACTATCTTCGCCAACTAATCAACATCAACATTGACGCCGATCTACTTTCAGGTGTCGCTCCGCAAAGAATCAAGTCGATTCAACGTTTTGTGCCCGGACGTGAGTTCGTCAAGGATGTCTATTTTTTTCTCACGTTCTCGAAAAACCTGGGATGGAAACACTCGCTGGTCAGACCCGTCGAACAGCTTGAGCGAATCAGTCTTTGCTCGGAGAATCTCGCATTCGTTACGCTGACCAAGAATCCTTATTCTTGGCTACTATCGTTGTACAAACGACCATATCCATTTCATATTCACCAGACAAACAAGCCGGATTTGGAGTCATTCTTGGAGACGAAATGGCCAACTTTGTTACGCGAGCAGGGTCCGCGCAGCTACGCTAATCCAATTCAAATGTGGAACCAAAAAAACGCCGCGTATTTGAAGTTGCGAGAACGATTTCCGACGTTCAACGCAACCTATGAAGCATTACTGGCCGACCCAGAAAAAACAGTTGCTGAGATGGTTGACGAACTCGGTTTGCATCGAAACCAAGACCGCTTTCAAAACGTCGAACAAGCGACGAAACAAAAAGACGACAAAAAGTTCGAGAACTATCAAGACTATTATTTGAACGAGCGCTGGAAAGAAAAATTGAGCCCAGCGGCCATTGCGATCATCAATCGACACTTGGACCAGGAAGTAGTTCTCCAGTTTGGATACGAACAACTATAACGCCGTTATCATGTTTCGCCGCAACCTGTGCTGTGGAGATTGAGACGTAAGGGACAGGCGTCAATCCACCTATTGTCCGATTCATAGCCCATTTGCAGAAGTTCTTGGTCTGCCAGCTCGCCAAATAATCTGGCGTCCTGTTTCGTAAAGTAGTTGTGCCAATCACCAGCAACACCCTTTCTGGCCTTGGCCAAGGGAAGCGCATCGCCGGACGTTCGACCAGTCAATTGCTGAAACGTCACCGCCCCCACAGCTTGATTGGCGATTTCGTCGCTTGCATCGCAATCAAGATATCGAAAGATGGTTTTTAGTTCCTTCGACTGATCTTCGAGCATGCTTTCGTAACGAACGGTCAAAATTTCATTGGCGTGTGTAGAAATCGCTCGTATCGGCTCGGTCCAATAAGCACACCAAGTGCGAAGTAAGTCATCGTCAAAAAAACGAGGGAGCACCAGATCCGGTTCATTGTCGACAAACAAGCGATACCTCGGAGACGTCTTTGGCTCTCGCTCGAGCCAATCAAACACTCCGCTCGTTGCCACGTCCCTTCCATCTCTTAATAGCTGAATTATCTTTGCGGAGGGAAAATATTGATGGATCAGCTCGAGCACCTTTTCGGAAGTTCCCAAATAGGGAGTAATCTTATCGACAACGATCGACTTGCCCGAGTGTTTCTTCTGAAAGCCCACCAAGAATTCGAAATAAGCTGGCAGAAAACAGTCTTGGAACTGTTTAGCGTTTTCGAATCCGAGCTCTTTCACAAATGCATGTCCCGCCATCGCCCGAGCGTATTCGTCGAACGTGATTCGTGGCGTCATCCGCCCGCTGTTGTTCTTCCAGAGTTCGCAAAATGAGCCGAATAACCGGTTTTCAGTTGCGTAAATCATTGGGTGCTGATTGAGTGCACGCGCCAACCAGGTCGATCCGGATCGCGGGGCCGAAATCACAAAATGAAGTGAATCGCTGGCACGGTCCATAACTTAAAGCATCCACCTCTTCGTCATGCAAGCCCGGCTCGCAATAAATCGTGCAAATGCAACACGCCAACCACATGACCCAAAGATTCTGAATCGTTGCCGACAACCGGCAAAACCGTGATCGCGTGATCTTCCATAATCTTCAGTGCCTCGGCAGCTAGCGTCGGCGAGGACACGGTGATCGGATCTTGCGTCATGAGATCGACGGCCTTTTTGTCTAAGGGATTCTCATGCCGTTGCAGAATCCTTCTCAGGTCGCCGTCGGTGATGATCCCAATCAGATGGTTCTGGAGGTCGATGACAAAGCCGGCACCAAATGTTTTTTGGCTGATCAAAACGATCGCGTCTCTGAGCTTCGAGTCTTGTTGCACTAGCGGAACCTGATCACCCGTATGCATGAGATCCCTCACGCACAATAACAGTTTTCTTCCGATGTTGCCGGCGGGGTGAAAGATGGCAAATTGGTCGGCGGTGAATCCCCTCATATGCACTAGCGCAATCGCCATGGCATCGCACATGGCCAAGGTCGCTGTCGTGCTATTGGTGGGTGCCAGCGTTATCGCGTCCGCTTCCTGGGTAATGCCCAATGAAATCGGGTAGCTGGCAAGCCGCGAAAGAGAATTGTCTGGGATTCCGGTGATCGATATGACAGGAACGTCACATCGCTTCATAAACGGGATCAATTCCAACAGCTCCAGTGTCTCGCCGCTGTTGGAAAGTGCGAGGAACACATCCTGCTGCGTAACAATACCAAGATCCCCGTGCCGCGCCTCGCTCGGGTGCAAAAAGATTGCGGGAGTTCCGGTACTACACAACATTGCCGCCATTTTTCGTGCTATGGCGCTCATCTTGCCCATGCCGGAAACGACGACCCGACCTTCACACTGATGCAAAACCTCGACCGCGCGGATCGTCGTCGATGAAACTTGATCGACTAATCCGGCAATCGATTCCGATTCATTGCGCAACACATTGCACATTACCTGACGGACCGTCGATAAATCCTGTGAGGGTTGTTGCATTATGAGTGTTGAGTGCGGGTGGAAAATCGCGACGAGATAATCGATTATACACTTTTGGCTTGAATTGATTGATCCGAATGCCGCCTTATTTTATAAGCCTTGAGATTTGTGAGGAAAAGATTGACCAACATCAATAATCTCTCAGGCGATTCGGCTCCGCAAGACACACAAGATGGCAAAAACGCTTTAATCGTTACCGATGTTCCGTTTTGGTTTGGCGACACGGGTGCGCAGCAACGGATGATTTCATTGCTGCGGTTTTTAGGGAATCGAGGCTTGCATGCCCATGTTTTCTATCTGCATCCGCTTACTGATTCGGATAGCAAAGCCATCGCGCAGCTCAAACTACAAGTTCGTCCATTTGCAGTACCTGCAGCAGACAATTCATGGTTTGCAAATATCCGGCGTAAGATCTCCGGAATATCGAGTGAACAAGAATCGGAAATTGCGAGGCGACCGTTTCTGACACCTGATGATTTTCGATGGCCGAATGCACCACAACAATTCACCAGCTTTTTTGAGCAGATCCAACCGAGTCTACTAATTATCGAATACGTTTCGCTTAGCTGTTACGTCGATTATCTGACACCCGTGCAGCGAACGACATGTCGCATTGTGCTTGACGCGCACGATGTCATGCATCAACGATGTGAGAGATTTCGTTCGGCGGGCAAACAAAACTGGCTGGAACTTGATCGCGACTTGGAATCACAGCTAATTTCCAAGTTCGATTCCGTTCTCGCCATACAAGACGATGAAGCTAACACATTTCGTCAAATGGCTCCCGACACGAGTGTGATGGTCGCCGGCCATTGCCCGAAATTTCCCGAAGTCGTTAAGTCACCGACGACCAGTCGACCGATCACAGTTGGCTTCTTGGGATCCAATAATCAGCCGAACGCACTGGGTGCACAATGGTTGGTCGACAAGGTCTGGCCCAAAGTCATTATTGGCTGTGCCGGAGAGGTGCAACTTTTGCTCGCTGGCGGTTTTACAGAGACGGTATCGCTCGAAGATTTGGCTGATTCATCAATTGTGTTGTGGCCGCAGCTACGCGATGTGGCTCAGTTCTACGAACAAGTTCACATCGTGGTTAATTCGGTCAAGCTCGGTACTGGATTAAAGATCAAAAATGTTGAGGCGTTGGGATGGGGCAAGCCGCTGGTGACCACGACTCACTCTGCGATGGGTCTTCCCGATTCGATCAAGTCAGTGATCGCCATTGCAGACGATGACCAATCGTTTGCCAATCAAATTATTGAACTAGTTCAAGACGACCAACGGCGAAAGGAAGTATCGGAAACGGTTGCCGGCTTTGCCCGTGCGGAGTTTAACGAGAACTCGGTTTACTCGGAATTTGCGACCTGGTTGGAGCGGCATCTCGACTGATGAATTCGTTATGCCGATGATTCGAGTACGAATGTCTAGATAATCCAAAGAAACTGGCGGTGGGAATTGCAATGATTTTTGGCTGGAATGTAAAGTAAATAAAGCACTAATTACGCGATGATAGGTGGCGGTTGGCGTTTCAATTGTTGAATATAGTCCGTCGCTTATGTACCGTTAAGAATGGGAATAGGGCGGTACTTTCGGGTTTGTCAGTGGGTTTGTCGTACCCATCGTATCAAAAAATGCGTTTTAACTGTGGTGCCCACCGAAAATCAGATGCCCTATTTTTGAGACTCCTCTAATGATTCGCTCGCAGAATTCTCGTCGCGCATTTACTTTGATTGAACTCCTCGTGGTGATTGCAATTATTGGCATTCTCGTCGGGATGCTGCTGCCCGCGGTGCAAATGGTGCGTGAAGCCAGCCGACGGGCCGACTGTTTGAATCGACTTCGGCAGATTGGTCTTACGATCCACCAATATCATGACGTGCAAAAAAGCATTCCGCCGTCTCGAGCCGCCGACGGCTATCTGACCTGGGCGGTTTTGTTGATGCCGTTCATGGAAGAAAAGAACCTCTACAACGATTTCGACATTCGCTTGCCGTACGCTGATCAAGATCCGGATGTCGTACAGCAAGGCGCCTATTTGTACTATTGTCCTAGCCGACGATTCCCCAATGTTTTGAGCAAGTTCGAAACAGGTGGTGAACCCATTGGCAGCATCGGTGACTACGCTGGAAATGCAGGTTCGAATCTGTATTACCAGCTCGACGACGGTTCGGGCTATAGTGGCGAATGGGCGCTGTTTGATACCGAAGTTGACGGCGTTTTCAATTCAGGCTTTGCCAATCAAAATCCCATCAATGGATCAACCGGTGAGTTAATCAAGGGATCTCGCGGACGATACAAATTTCGCAATGTTACTGATGGCCTCAGTTCGACAATCTTCGTCGGCGAGAAGGCCGTTAGTATTGATCACGAACGGGAACCTGGTGGCTGGGGTGACGGTTGCATTTATAACGGAAACGAGCCGGGCACGTTTATGCGACTTGGCGGGATTGGCCTTCCCATACAGCAGAGCAACGAAATTGCAGGTCCCGGACCTGGCAGCATTCCTACTTTTGGTAGCTCGCACCCGGTGGTTTGTAATTTCGTTTTTGGCGACGGAAACACTCGCGGTATCTCGCATACGATCAGCCAAGATGTGCTTCGTCGACTCTGTTCGCGAAATGATGGCGAGTCTATTCCAGTTTTGGATTAGCTGATTCGTTCACAGATTAGCGTCTTCACTTCGGCCACCCCCGTGACGGTTGCAATACGAATCCACAGCCCAACCCTAAAAACACAGACCTGTCGTGCACAAATATCGAACCTACTACATTGGGACCGAAGATGAGGTCGCGCATCATGCCCAGCCTTTGGTCGACAAGTTGGACGTTCGAATAATCGAGCCACACCTGGCGCCTGCACGAATTTGCGTCGGTGACTTGGCGATTTTCTTCAGCGAGCACTTTGATCGATTTCGAGATGCCTGGTATCAACTGAACGAAAAGGGATGCAATACGCTTTACGCGATCGATGGCATTCTGGAATGGCGTAATGCATGGGAGCAACGCGAAGACGAACCCGCTTGCCCCTGGACCATGCGTCCCGTCCTGTCGGACAAGGTTGCCTGCATTGGAGCATCCCAAGCACGAATTCTCGATTCGTGGGGCAATCAAGGCAAAACAGAAATTGTGGGCCTGCCCAGATTGGATCATTTTGCGGGGCCATCAAAACAAGCAAAATCATCGGAATTCCGACTGCTTGTCGCGACCGCCAAATGGCCTGGGTTTGACGCAAAACAGACCGAGCAAATCAAACAATCGTTGCTCGATCTCAAATCGTATTTTGAAAGAACTCCATCCATCAACGGTCGCACAATCGATGTTTGCTGGCGACTCACCAAGGATATGGACACGTCCGTTGGGGTTAAGAATCAGTTGCGCGATACCTCTGGCAAAGACCTGGCCGAGGTGCTGCAGAACGTTGACGCGGTCATCACGACCCCATCGACCGTATTGTTGGAATCAATGATTTGCGACCTGCCAACATGCATCGTCGATTACACGAATAGCCCCCGATATGTTGATGCCGCCTGGTCGATCACTTCCCAGCAACATATGGATTCGGTAATTCGCGAGCTGGCCGATCCATCGCCCAAACGGATGTTGTTTCAAAATACTATTCTCAACGATACATTGCATCGAGAATCTCCCGCGGCCGATAGGTTCGTGGAACTCGTCAACGAGATGATCCGGACCAGCCATGATTGCCGGGAAAAGAATGCGCCGGTTGTGTTTCCAACCAATATTTTGCCGCCCCCAACGACCGCGCCGCAGATGGACCTGCCCGGCCTGTATCCGAATCGGCCGGAATTCACAGCCCCGGATTCAAAATCCCAACTCAGCGCCCATTTGGCTGAATCGCGGCGTAAGATTGAACATCTTGAGGAACGAATCGAACTTGTTGAGAGCGCGCTTAATGCCGCGATTGGTGAGCTGGAAAAAGTTCACAAACACCGTCTGTTGGGTCCAATCTTGAAAGCTGGGGAAAAAATCATTTCGATCCGAGATTCAGTGCTTCACAACAAATCCAAGGACATAAACGGTTCGAAAAAATCACGATCGACCGAGACG
>CAJHZH010000270.1_pt1 | contig 13706 bp, 11 predicted proteins | sample 9198951 | NCBI WGS metagenome assembly CAJHZH01 (sample SAMEA7708381, study PRJEB35096) | sediment metagenome | biome: marine neritic benthic zone biome [ENVO:01000025]; feature: sediment [ENVO:00002007]; material: shallow marine sediment [ENVO:03000034] sea grass bed [ENVO_01000059] ...
AAAGCCCACCAAGCCATCGCGTCGATCGTTGCCAAACAAGGCCATCGACTTTGGACGACTCATGACGGCAAGCAAACGCATGTCGCAAAATTTGTACGGCGGCGCGGAAACTACGTGAGAATTCAAATGACCAATGGCTCAATTCGCACGATTGCATTCCGACATTTCAGTGCGGCCGACCAACAGTGGTTACTGTCTCACCGCGCGATGCCGCGGCATCGTGGAACGGCAAACTAGATGAACAATCAGCTTCCAGCTCTCAGCAATCAGCTTTCAGCTCTTTGCTCTGATCCGGGCGGCGTAAGGGCTCAGCGCGCTATTGAGCACTTGTCTCTAGCGCCCGAATGATCCGTTGCCTCCGTTGGCTCCTGTTCAAATATGCGGTGCACAATCCCAGGTGGGGATTATTAACTCTGGTTTTGCGGAAGGCTATTTTCACTTGCTGAGGTTTTTTTGGATTTCGCGATATCTGGACGTGGCTATTTTTGACGGTTGCCCTTTCGCACAGAACTCGAGTCGTTGCAAGAGGCGGTGAGGTTTTTCGACGACAAGTTGCCCTTTGTCATCGAGCTTCGATTTGAGAATTTCCACGGCAACTTTGAAACGCTTGTCTTTCTTCGCAACCTGAAAAAACGATAGAACATACACGTAGTAGAACAAGTTGTAACGCAAAAATGGAAATTCGACCTGCATAAACTGCTTTCCGATTCCCCACTGGCACGGTCCAATGGGCTTTCGCGATTCCCAATGATTCAGCAAAAACTCTACGGCACCATCAACCGTTTCGTTTGGCTTGCGGTATTTTGGAAACCACCGGAGTACGTCGAGCACATAAAGAGTTGCGCCGGGGTTCGCACACGCAGTCTCCGGCCCTCGTCCCAACTTCGAAAAGTCACACCTCCAACCACCTGAATCGTGAACGGATTCGATGAAATAACGGACGGACCTCTTAACAGCATTATTTGTCTTCCATCCAAACCGACATAATACGCGCACCGCCTCGGCGGTGTAACAGGGATACATCGGGGCTTTGGGGGCAACGCGAACGCGACCATCGTCCCGGCAAGCATCGTGGATTAGCTTTAAGCCTCCCTGCACGGCCCCGTGCGAGTCACGCAAGCCAAGTTCGTACAAAATCGCAAGCGACGAGATCGTACTAAATGGATTACCCACATAGATGCGACCATCAGGACTCGCCCAAAAATCCGCACCGTTGTCATGGCGCTTGGCGAGTATCGCCTCAATATCCGATTCGTATGCAAGCTTCGGCAATCTGAACCCTCTCAATCGAGGATGTTTAAGAGATATTCGGCTACTTATTGTCCTCGTTTGCAAACGACAGTGTCAATCGACGTCGGTCCTTGTCAAATGGCGAGAATCGGTCGATTGTTGATTCGTTTCAGAACTACCAGAGTTTTCAACACTACAAGAAATAAATACCGACACAGCAGCTTCACGACTGCGCGACGTGACTTGATTTTCGATAGCGTCCCGTGTCAACTTTTGTATTAACCGACATACCTATCTATCGAGTTTAACGCCTTGCACGAGTTGTCGATTGCCCAGAACATCGTGGAAATTGCCAGCGATTCCGCTCGGCAGGCCGGCGCCACCAAAATAACCGAAGTGCGTCTGAAGCTGGGTCAATTCTCCGGCGTGGTGCGGAGCGCGTTGGATTTCTGTTATGAAATCGCCACCCACGACACGTTGCTGGAGGGTTCTCGACTGGTGGTTAAGGAACTGCCGATTATTATTTTTTGTGCGCACTGTCAGCGACGCCACGAATTGCCTGATGTACAATGTTTCCGCTGTCCAGCCTGTCAAACGCCAAGTTCGGATATTCGGCAGGGGACGGAATTGGAGATCGAGTCGATTGAAATTGAAACCTGATTGATGCGTTAAACTACTCAATAGCCGAGAACTATTATCGTGCCACCACGGATCTTGGAACTGCGAAAGAAAGTTTTGAAAAAGAATGACGAGCTTGCCAGAGAGCTAAGGCAGCGGTTTGTCGAAACAGATGTAACCGTGATTAATTTGGTATCCAGCCCGGGAGCCGGCAAAACGACGCTGCTGTTTCGGATACTTACCGCGCTCCAGCAGGCCGATTTTCAAAGTTTGGCTGTGGTCGGGGACCTTGCCACCGACAATGACGCCCGCCAGCTGGCGCGCAGCGGCGTTCCTGTGCGGCAAATCACAACCGATGGATATTGTCACTTAGAAGCTGACATGGTGGCCGGGCACATTCACGATTGGGATTTGGCGAGCAGTGATTTTCTATTCATTGAAAACGTCGGTAACCTGGTTTGCCCGGCGACATATGATCTAGGCGAGTCGTTGAGAGTCGTATTGCATTCGGTTCCCGAAGGTGAAGACAAGCCGCTCAAATACCCCAAGTTATTCAATACAGCCGACGTGGCGGTAATTACGAAAATCGACTTGGCCGCAGTTTGCGAATTTGATCCGCAGACCGTCCGAGAAAACATCCAATCGGTGCGACCGGGTATGCGCGTATTCGAACTGTCGGCCAAGACGGGTGATGGAATGCATCAGTGGCTTGAATTCTTGAAGGAATTTCGCACAACGACGCAAACAAAATCGGAAATTCGAATTCCTGAATCCGAAACAAATTCAAGTGCTACGAATGGGCGCAAAAAATGAAGAATGCCCGAGCCATTCCGTTGGGTGCTGCTCGCGAAATTGAAGGACCAAACCCATGTGCCTAGCCGTACCGGGCCAAGTTTTAGAAATCTACGAGGACTTTGGGGCCCGGATGGGCAGAGTGAATTTTGGCGGAGTGGCCAAGGAGGTCTGTCTGGCATACGTGCCTGAACTGGAAGTCGGAGACTATGCTATCGTTCACGTTGGATTTGCGATCAGCAAGATCGACGAGCAATCAGCTTTGGAGACTCTCCGCACGTTTCAAGAGTTGGGGTTGTTGGAAGAAGAATTTGGTGATGATCCGATTGACGCCAGGGGAAGTACGGGAGACGAGTTGGGACGATGCGATATTTGACCGAGTTTCGCAACGCCGAGTTGGCGCGCAGGTTGGTGCAACAAATCCATAGCCTGACGACTCAATCTTGGCGATTGATGGAAGTTTGCGGTGGACAAACTCATTCCATTATTCGTAACGGCATCGACCAGCTATTGCCGAAACAAATCGAGTTGATACATGGCCCGGGTTGCCCGGTTTGCGTGACTCCGGTTGAGCTAGTCGACAAAGCACTACAAATTGCGGCCACACCAGGGGTGATTTTTTGCTCCTTTGGCGACATGTTACGTGTGCCGGGCAGTTCCCAGGACTTGTTTGGGGTGAAGGCTGCCGGTGGCGATGTCCGTGTTGTTTATTCGCCGTTGGACGCGCTGCATCTGGCCCGCTCCCATCCCGATCGACAAGTTGTGTTTTTTGGTATTGGATTTGAAACGACGGCGCCGGCCAACGCCATGGCCGTCTATCAAGCGAAAAAGAACGAGCTTACGAATTTCTCAATGCTCGTATCGCACGTTTTGGTACCGCCAGCCATCCAGGCGATCATGAGTTCTCCGAACAATCGCGTGCACGCTTTCTTGGCGGCCGGCCACGTGTGCAGTGTGATGGGTTATTGGCAGTATCCGCCACTTGCGCAGAAATACAAAGTCCCAATCGTGGTGACGGGTTTTGAGCCATTGGATCTTCTGGAGGGAATCCGACGCGCGGTGCAGCAGTTGGAATCGGGCCGAGCGCAGGTTGAGAACGCCTATGAGCGAGTGGTATCCAAGGATGGAAATCTGTCGGCGCAGGAATTATTGAATGAAGTTTTTGAAGTGACCGATCGCCAGTGGCGCGGCCTGGGCACCATTGCTGAAAGCGGCTGGAAGCTGAGCGCTGCATACGCGGCATTTGATGCCGAGCAACGGTTTGATGTTGCTGCATGTAGCAAGGCAGAATCGAGTATTTGCCGCAGCGGGGAGGTATTACAGGGCACGCTGAAACCCGATCAATGCCCCGCTTTTGGCGATGCCTGCACGCCGCTTACACCGCTGGGGGCCACCATGGTCTCTAGTGAGGGCGCGTGCGCGGCATACTACAATCATCGCCGCTTGGCATCGGCGGAATAATGTGCGGTCCGATGATTGTGAGTGGCTGGTGGCAGAGCCAAGTCTGCGGAAAACCGGAATCAAATTCGAAATCCGAGTTCCTAAACAAATCCGAATCGCCAAAAATGCAAACGATCAAAAACAGGGTGACAAAACTCAACGCAGATCTAGACTGTTGTTTACATTTGAAGTGCTTATTTTCAATTTGTTTCGGATTTCGATATTCGGGATTCCGGCGTATGCACGTAGAGGGAAACAGTACGTCGAGTATTGATCAAGCTAACTATTTATGAGACATCAGCTATGTCCAAAGCGACGGATCCCGTTAGTATCGACGAATTCACTTGCCCGCTGCCGCTTCGCAACTTTCCCAATATCGTATTGGGTCACGGCGGCGGCGGAAAATTATCCAACGAACTAGTCAAGCATTTGTTTTTGCCGGCGTTTCAAAACTCGGCTTTGTCCAACATGGCTGATGCGGCAGTCGTTTCCGCGGGTGAAACACGTTTGGCGTTCAGTACCGACTCGTATGTCGTTCGGCCACTTTTTTTCCCGGGCGGTTGCATTGGCGATCTGGCTGTCAACGGAACGGTCAATGATCTGGCGATGGTCGGGGCGAAACCAGTCTGCCTGAGCGCGGCGTTCATCGTCGAAGAGGGCTTTCCCTTGAGCCGTTTGACGGGCATCGTCGAGCGGATGGCAACGGCGGCCACTGCGGCCAATGTTGAGATCGTCACGGGCGATACCAAAGTCGTGGAACACGGGCACGGTGATGGTTGCTTTATCAATACGACGGGAATGGGGTTGGTATCAACGGGCATCAATCTGAGCCCGGATAAAGCTCGGCCAGGTGACGTGATCCTCCTGAGCGGTAATATCGCTGATCATGGAATGGCCATTATGAGTGTTCGCGAGGGCCTAGAATTTGAATCTGCGATTCGCAGCGATACAGCGCCATTGTCAGACCTGGTCGAGACCATGTTGAGCTATACCGATAAAATCCATGTGCTTCGCGATCCGACTCGTGGCGGCGTGAGTGCAACGTTGAACGAGATCGCCAGTGCCTCAAACCTGGGCATCATTATTGACGAAACCCGCGTTCCAATTGACCCGACGACACAGTCTGCTTGCGATTTGCTCGGTTTGGACCCGCTACTGGTGGCCAACGAAGGCAAACTAGTGGCCGTGGTCGACGAGAGCGTTGGCGAGACGATGCTCAAAAAAATGTCCGCGCATCCCCGCGGACACAATGCCCGTATCATTGGACGCGTCACGGTCGAGCATCCGCAGACCGTTGTCGCCCGGACGTCTATCGGTGCCAGCCGCGTTATCAGTATGCAAATCGGAGAGCAACTTCCCCGCATCTGTTGAACTTGGAACCCGTTCACGGCATCGGAACCAGATGAACCAAGAAACCATTGCTCGCCGGTTGCAAATTCGAGGTACGGTACAAGGCGTCGGCTTTCGACCCTTTGTACATGGGATTGCCCGCCAAAAAGGAATTCGGGGTTGGGTCAGCAACGGTCCCATAGGGGTTGTCATCCATGCCGAGGGTCAAGAGGCTTCTTTGTCTAGCTTCGTCGAGCGACTGTGGGCCGCATGCCCGTCGGCGGCCGAGGTTACTGACATACAATCAATACCGGTCGAGCCTCAGGGCTTTAATGATTTTCGAATTGAGAACAACCTGGGGGTTGCGGGCGAACTGACGCTGCGCATATCGCCTGATCTGTGCGTTTGCCGGAAATGTCTCAATGAGTTGAACAACCCGCAAGACCGACGATACCGTTATCCATATGTCAATTGCACTCAATGCGGTCCCCGCTATTCAATCATTCAACGCTTACCTTACGATCGTCCGCATACGACGATGGCCTCCTGGTCACTGTGCGCCGAGTGCCAGCGAGAATACTCGGATCCCGATGACCGCCGCTATCACGCGCAACCGACGGCCTGCAAGAAGTGCGGGCCAACTTTTAGGCTGGTTGAAAACGATCAAGTGATCGCGGCTGGCAACGATGCGATCCAAAATGCGGCCGAGTTGTTACGCGCCGGCCGTATCCTGGGAATCAAAGGCATTGGTGGTTATCACCTCGCTTGTGACGCGTCCAATACAGATTGTGTGGCCGCACTCCGGGCGCGCAAGTATCGCAAAGAAAAGCCTTTTGCAGTGATGGTTAAATCACTGAACGCCGCCTACGATTTGGTCGACCTGACTGCGGCACATGCGCATCAATTAACCAGCACGGCTCGCCCGGTGGTGCTGGCCGATGCCAGCGTCGAGTTGGTAGGCGTCGCGCCCGGCAGCAGCAAACTCGGATTGATGTTGCCATACGCTCCCTTGCACCATTTGTTGTTTGAATGCGGCGCGCCAAGTCCGTTGGTGATGACTAGCGGAAACCAGTCCAACGAGCCGATTGCTTTTCGCGATCGCGATGCGCGCGCACGCCTTGATGGAATTGCCGATGCACTGCTGGTCGGCGAGCGACCCATCGCGCGTCGAGTCGATGATTCGGTTGTTACGGTTGACAACGGTGATCCGTTAATGTTGCGTCGCGCGCGTGGGTATGCGCCCAGCGTCGTGGCGGAAATTACGACTTCACGACCCATTCTGGCTATGGGCAGCGACCTAAAAAATGCAATTGCACTGGTCGTCGACGGACAGGTAATCGTCGGCCAACACATTGGAGATTTGGGATATTTGGAGAACGATCGTGCGCTGGAAGAGACGGTAAACGATTTACTTGGCATGTATGAAGTTGATTTGGCCGATACAGTGGTAGCGCATGATTTACATCCGGAGTTTGTTTCGACAAATTTTGCCCGGCGACTTGGGGCTTATCGGACGGTTGGTTTCCAACACCATCATGCGCACATTGCTAGTGTGTTAGCCGAACATCAATTGTTAAACGAACCGGTACTGGGCGTCGCATTGGATGGGACCGGATATGGCACAGATGGTTCAATTTGGGGTTTTGAAATCTTCCACGGAAGTGTTGCGGATGGGTTTGAGCGGTGCTTGTCATTACGTTCTTTTAGACTTCCGGGAGGTGATGCCGCGGTACGTTTTCCTGTTCAATCTGCCGCTGGTTTTTTGCACCAACTAGATGATCTGCCCGACATGACAAAGCCGCCGTTTCATTTTCCGGGCCGATATTTGGACGCTATACGGCTGATCGATCGCGACTTCCGCTGCTTCACCGCTACATCTGCTGGTCGGTTATACGATGCGGTTGCTGCGTTGCTCGGATTTACGCGAGAGGTCTCTTTCGAAGGTCAAGCCGCCGTGTGGTTGGAAAACAAAGCGCGCCAATCTGACCATCAACCGGCGTACGATTTTGACTCATTTGATTTTCGCTTACTGATGCGGCAAATCGTCGCGGATCGCCTAGCAGCTCGCGATGTAGAAGCAATTGCATTTGCATTTCATGCGGCAATTAGTCAGGAGATCTCTCGTCAAGTGAAACGTTTGAGTGAACGCTACGGAGTCTCGAAAGTTGCTTTCTCGGGAGGTGTCATCCAAAACGAACTCCTGAGACAGATGCTTCGCAACGCAATAGGGCAGCAGGGCGGGTTGCAACTGTTGATGAACAAACGAGTGCCTCCCAATGACGGCGGGATATGCCTCGGACAAGCTGCCATGGCCTCGATCGTTTAACTCAATCCGTAACGTCGAAATCGACCGCCGCAAATAAGGCAGCATCGACTTTGGATGAGTCAACATGCTGGATTCACTCCCCAGCAATCAATGGTGGCACCCGCGTTTTTTTTATCGAAACTGCCTGACGGGATGGTATCGTTCAATTGTTTCGGTATGCTACAAACTCACCGCGAGAACAAAGGAATAATCGCATGGGTATTGATTCCAAACTTGGGCAGTTGCCGGTCGTTGATGCTCGCTTGGCTCTCAGTGATGAGGTCTGCCAGGCAATCGAACGTCGGACGTTTCGCCGCGTTGATCGCCGTGACTTTTTACGTTTGTGCGGCACCACTGCCACACTATTGGGACTGGGCGCGGCCGGCGTTCCGCAAGTCGCGAAAGCCCTTGAGCAAGCGGTGAAAAGCCGGCCTTCGGTCGTCTGGCTGAACTTCGCTTCCGACAGCGGCTGCACCGAAGCGTTACTCAAGGCAGGCCATCCCAACGCCGCCCAGCTAATCCTGGAAACGCTTAGTCTTGACTTCAACGAAACCATCCAGGCGGCGGCTGGCGATCAAGCCGAACAGAGTTTGCAGGAAGCACTGGAACGCGGCGATTATATTCTGATTATCGAGGGCGCGATTCCGACCAAGCCGGGATACGGAATGATCAGGCGCCGCGACATGATCGATATCGCAAAGGAGTTCGCGGAGAAGGCAAAGTTGATTTTGGCAGTCGGAAGTTGTGCGACTTGGGGCGGCGTTCCAGCGGGAGATCCCAATCCTGCGGGACTGAAGGGAGTACGCGACGTGTTGGACGTCGAATGTATTAATTTGGACTTGTGCCCGGTTAATGAAGGCATCCTTGTCGCCACCATTGTCGATTATTTGCTGCGCGGCAAGATGCCGGAACTGGACGATTTTGGCCGGCCAAAAATCTTCTACGGTCAAACCGTTCATGACCAATGTGAGCGACGAGCGCACTTCGAGGCGGGACGGTTTGTCGAACAGTTTGGCAGCAAAGAAGAAGAACTGGGCTACTGTTTGTATAAAGTGGGTTGTAAGGGCCCGATGACGTACGCCAATTGTTCCAGAATGCGGTACAACGATCGAGTGAGTTGGTGTATCGGCGCAGGAGCACCGTGTATTGGCTGCGCGGAACACGGTTGGGTCGACAAATTCGCAGACTTTTATGATCGCTCACCGGAAGTCTCGGTACCCGGTTGGGGCGGTGTCGAACTCGGTGCCGACAAAATTGGGATCATCGCGGGTGTGGCCACGGCGGCCGGCATCGCCGCCCACGCGGCCGGTACCGCGCTGACAGGCAGGTTTCGCAAAAACCGTTCTCAGGAAAACAACAATTCGGGTTCTGGTTCCTCATCGACTGACGCAAGCCACTCGATGAAAACAGGCGATAACTCGAACTCAGTTTCCGCCAAACAGTCCACAGAAAACAACGATTGAAAACTGTATAGCTAGCGGCAAAACGCCCAATACGGACAAAAGGAGGAGAGTAAGTGGCCCAGCGTATCGTCATCGACCCGATCACGCGTATCGAAGGTCATTTGGCCATCGAAGTTGAAGTTCAAGATGGTCAGGTTACGAACGCTTGGACATCTGGCACGCTGTTTCGCGGGTTTGAGGTAATCATGCAGGGTCGCGATCCGCGCGACGCGTACCACATAACTCAACGCATTTGCGGCGTTTGTCCGACTTCGCACGGACACGCAGCGGCGTTGTGTCTGGAATCCGCCTGCGGAATTCGTCCGCCGGAGTTGGGACGGCTTGTCAGAAATATAGTCGAAGGAGCCCAATTCTTGCACTCGCATATTTTGTGGTTTTATCATTTGGCCGCACTTGATTTTGTCGACATCGTTTCAGCCATTCAGGCGAAGCCGACTCAGCCTTCGTTAAAGGATGTGCAACAGCGATTATCGCGGTTTGTCGATAGTGGTCAGCTGGGCCCGTTCGCCAATGCCTATTGGGGCCATCCGGCTTACAAGTTGACACCGGAGTTGAATCTTATCGCGGTCACACACTACCTGGAAGCGTTGGAAAAGCAGGCTCAGGCTTCCCACATCTCTGCAATCCTTGGCGGGCGCATGCCGATGACGATGACCACACCAGCCGGTGGATCGGTGCACATTCCAACTGTTGACGAGATGTCAAATCTTTTGTCGAGGTTAGACGACATTCGGTCGTGGATCGATCGAGCTTTCATTCCGGACGTGCTTGCGATCGCTCCCTATTACATGGAATACGCGTCGTTAGGTCAGGGTCCCAAGAACTTTTTAGCTTGGGGTGTATTCGACGACCAGACCTATGCCGGCGAGAATCGTTTGTTGCCCAGCGGCGTCTTGCTTGACGGAAGCTTGCAGCTTCAGGCGACCGACGAATTAGCCGTCACTGAAGATGTTACCCACGGTTGGTACAAAGACGACCAGCCTCAACATCCCAGCGTCGGAGTCACCGAACCCGAGTACACCGAGTGGGACAATGACAAGAAGTATACCTGGTCCAAAGCGCCTCGCTACCAGGGGAAAACCATGGAGACCGGCGCCCTGGCGCGGATGCTGGTGGCATATGCCAAGGGAGATGAAAAAGTACGACAACTGGTTGATGGTCTGTTGAAATCATTGGGTGCTGATGGCAAGCCAGAAGTCTTGTTTTCCGTGGTCGGGAGAATTGCCACGCGAGCCTTGGAGTCCAAGTTAATCGCGGATGCCATGTTTCAGTGGGCAAATGAAATCCTGGAACAGTTGGCCACCGGTCGTCAAGAAACCTTTACCAACTTCGAAATTCCAAATCAAGCAGAGGGCGTCGGGTTATGGGAAGCACCACGCGGCGCCCTCGGACACTGGAATCAAATTGAAAGTGGACGCCTGAGTAACTATCAAATTATCACACCCACTTGCTGGAATATCTCGCCACGCGATGCCGACGGAGTTCTGGGTCCCATCGAACAAGCTCTGATCGGGACACCCGTGGCCGACCCTAAACGACCGTTAGAAATTCTGCGGGTGGCCCATTCATTTGACCCTTGCCTGGCCTGCACCGTACACGTCATCGACCCCAACAGCAACGAGATTTACAAAGTCAAAGTTTCCTAGAATTATCACCTTGGCAACCAATGGCGACACAAGTGAATCAATCGTTAGCGGCAAATCAGTCAACCGGGGAGTACCACTGGAACTGGGCTTATCGGATTGATCACTGGGTCCGTGTTTTGGCACTTGTCGTCCTCACCGTTTCCGGTTTTTATATCCAGTGGCCTTGGAGGACGGGGGATGCGGGTTACGTGGCCGGTTCTTTTCCAACCATGGCCTGGATGCGGTTTGCACACTTCGTCGACGGCTATATTTTTTTGCTTGGCCTGATTGTTCGACTTTATTTGGCTTTTAATTCCAAGTTCGATGCCGACTGGCGTGATTTTGGAATTTGGCGAAACATCCGTCGAATACCCGATATCACGCTGTATTATTTATTTCTGAAACGCTCTCACCAAAATTACCGAAGATACAACCCACTACAAGCGCTTACTTATTTATTTTGGGCTGTGGTCATTGTGGTCCAAAGTCTAACGGGATTCGCGCTCTATCATGGAAACGTGTTTGGCATATTGCCCGCACCCGAAAGTTTCATGTGGGTGCAACACCTGCTGGGAGGTGAACCCAACGTACGGTTGGTGCATCAACTCGTCATGTGGCTTTTTTTGATTACGGCTGCCGTCCATGTATATATGGCCGCGATGGTCACCTGGACAGAGCGCGATCATTCCTTCCGGGCTATGTTCACCGGGTATCGCAAGCGTCCAGCCGGAAATACATCCTCCCCCCCGGACTCCTCCAGCGAGACGCTTGAATCCAGTCAGAGTGATCATGAATAACGGCAGGGTCCTGGTAGTCGGTATCGGCAATACTTTGATGCAAGATGATGGAATTGGGATCAAAGTTGTCGAGGCACTGCGCAGCGGGTACCATCTGCCCGAAAATGTGCAGACGATAGACGGTGGCATAGCGGGATTTGCCTGGTTGGAGGAATTGTCCAGCGCGGGACGCCTGTTGGTCGTCGACGCCGTTTTAGGTGACCAACCCGCGGGAAGCCTTTATCGCTTGAGTTTCGAAGATCTTAACAATCGCCAAGGGCCGACGCTTTCGCCGCACGAGATTGGTCTAACGGAAATGCTCGGTATGGCTTCCGCCTTGAATAGACTGCCAAGCACTCTGATTATCGGCGTCCAGCCTGAAACACATCACCGTCCGGGCGAGCAGCTAACCGAACCATTGCAACGAGCTTTGCCGGTGATCGTCCGCGCCGTTGTTCAGCAGCTGCGCGATTGGGGGGCAGACGTGGCATCCAAGTCATGCTCGGGCACCGAGACCTGACGGTGGCTAAACGGATTCCCACCTGATGCGACCATCAGGACTGGCCCAAAAATCCGCACCGTTTTCGTGCCGCCAAGGATCGGCTGAAAATCTGATTCCTATGCAAATGCCGGTGTCAATCACGACTACCAGGATGAGTCGACCCCCTAACCGAAATAATGCGTCGCGATACACAATCGACCAATCTCAAATATTTGGATAACATTTAAAGGTCAGCTCAAAATCACACGCGATTCAACTATGTGGTCAAAATTGCACGCCGTGCCGTCGGGTACATTCCTGCTTCTTGGATGCGCGATTTCTGCGTCAGCGCAAGACGAGTCAGTCGTTTCGTTCAACCGCGACATTCGACCGATTCTGTCTGACCGATGTTTTGCCTGTCATGGGCACCACGCCGATTCGCGGATGGCGGGATTTCGCTTAGATAAGCCTGACGGGCCGGAAGGGGCTCACCACGTTGCGATTGAGCCGGGTTCGATCGAGGACAGTGAACTTTGGCACCGGATCACTTCTGACGACGATGGTTATCGAATGCCTCCGCCGGAGGCGAACAAGCCGTCGCTGACAAAAAAGGAACAGAAGCTCTTCCAACAATGGATTGAGTCAGGGGCCAAGTATGAAGATTTCTGGGCGTTTGAACCTCCGCGAGAACCTACGCCACCCCAGGTGAAGAATTCAGAGTGGAGCCAGCAGGCAATCGACTTGCTGGTGCTTGACAAACTTGAATTGGCCGGGATGACACCGGCGGAACAGGCCGACGATCGAACGCTGATTCGGCGACTGACTTTTGACCTGACCGGCTTGCCGCCAACTCGAGAGGAGGTAAGAGAGTTCTTGAATGACCGACGGTTGTCCGGTGAACTCGCGTGGGAAAGGTTGGTCGACCGATTGTTGGCGCGCGAGCAATATGGCGAACACATGGCTCGGTATTGGCTGGATCTTGTGCGGTTTGCCGACACCAACGGGATGCACAAAGATTTTTACCGTAACCATGTCGCCTATCGGGATTGGGTAATCCGAGCTTTCAATGAGAATCTTGGTTACGACGATTTCCTCCGTTATCAACTTGCAGGCGATCTTTACGAAGACCCAACCGATGATCAATTGATTGCCTCCGGCTTTCATCGACTGCATTTAATTATTGACCGCGGCACGGCACTGCCCGAGGAGAGTTACACCAAAAATGTTTTTGATCGAGTCACCGCCGTGGGAACGACATTTTTAGGGATGACGGTGCATTGCGCCCAGTGTCACGACCACAAATACGATCCGATTAGGCAAAAGGACTTTTATTCCTTGTTCGCGTTCTTCAACAACATTGATGCGGAGCCGGAAACCGATGGAAGTCCCAGATTCGGTTTCCAGCCTCCCTTCGTATCCTTTGCCACGCCACAACAGGAAGCCGAATTGGAAAAATGGAATCGACAATTGGCCGATCTCGAAGAAAAAGTGAAACTCGCCAAACAAGAAATGGTGGATCAGGAGGATAATAGAAAAAAAGCAGAACTGAAGAAAAGGCTCAAAAAAATCGAACAAGAACGAAATGCAGCCAAGCGAAAACGCGATGCGGTTGACGGAACGATTCCTCGCGCCATGGTGATGAAGGAA
>CAJHZH010000708.1_pt1 | contig 13702 bp, 10 predicted proteins | sample 9198951 | NCBI WGS metagenome assembly CAJHZH01 (sample SAMEA7708381, study PRJEB35096) | sediment metagenome | biome: marine neritic benthic zone biome [ENVO:01000025]; feature: sediment [ENVO:00002007]; material: shallow marine sediment [ENVO:03000034] sea grass bed [ENVO_01000059] ...
AATTCAAGGTGTGCGAAACAACGAGGTCGAGAGACGCCGCCCACAACCAAGCTCTTTGAATTCAACACGCCTGCAATCGAGCTACATGGGCAGATGCAGTTTGTTGCTGTCGCTGTCGCTGCATTCGACCTCGAGGTGCTCGGGGTAGACGTTTTCACTTCCGGTAACCTTGATCACCATCGTGCCTTCGGCTTCGAGTTCTGCCAATTCTTTACGCTTTTGGTTGTTCAAAAACGAGGCGACCTCGTCGTTGACTTGAACCTTGACTTCGGCCACCTTCGGCTGTTGCACTGCCAGCATGATCATGCGGATGACTTCCAGCGCCATGCTTTCTTCGGTTTTCACGACACCGCGACCGTGACAACAGGGACAATCCGAATAAGCGCCGCGCTTGAGTCCCGGTCGGACGCGTTGACGCGTCATCTCGATCAGGCCAAAAGGGCTGGTCCGCAGTATCTTGGTGCGGGCGCGATCGCGCTTCATCGCATCGCGCAGCGCCCGCTCAACACCGCGCCGGTGTTTTTCACGTCGCATATCGATAAAGTCGTTGACGATCACGCCACCAAGATCGCGGAGGCGAAGCTGTCTGGAAATCTCGCGTGCGGCCGCCATATTCAAACGAAAAGCAGTTTCATCGGCCGAATCTTCGATGCGAAAGCTACCGCTGTTGACGTCAATCGCCACCAAAGCCTCGGTCTGGTCAATCACGATCGACCCGCCTTCGGGCAACGGCACTTCGCGGCGGTGAATCTGTGCAATCTCTTGTTCCAGTTTGAACTTGTGGAACAACGGATCTTTGCCCTCGTACAAATGCAAGCGACTGACTTGCCGCGGCATCACGATTTTGAGAAATTCTTTGGCACGCTCGAACGCCGACTCGCGATCGACGTGAATCGAATCGACATCCGTGGTCACAATATCGCGAATCGTGCGAATGATCATGTCGCTTTCTTCGTAGATGTCGACTGGGGCTTCCTGCTTCTTGACGCGACGCACAATGGTTTTCCAAAGCCGCAGCAAATACGCCAAATCGCGCGACAGTTCTCGCCGAGATCGACCCTGACCGGCGGTTCGCACAATAAACCCAAGTCCCTTTGGCGGATTGAGATCGAACAGAATCTCTTTCAAACGGTGGCGTTCGTCTTCGTCTTCGATTTTTCGCGATACACCCACTCGGCCCAGCGCCGGCATCAGCACGAGATAGCGACCTGGGATACTGATGTAGGTTGAGAGGGTTGGGCCCTTGGTTCCGATCCCTTCTTTGATCACTTGAACCAGGACTTCATCACCGCGTTGAAAAAGATCTTGGATCGGCGGCTTTAATCGGGGCCGACCGTTGCTGTGGCGACGTCCACGGTTTCGGTCCCGGCCATTTCGCCGGTCTTCATCGCGTTCGCGCTGCTGAAGTTCGGTTGGATCGTATCCGCCCTGGCGGTAGTAGCCCGGTTCGACGTCGCTGATGTGCAGAAATCCGTTGCGACCGACTCCAAAATCGACAAATGCCGCTTGGATACTTGGCTCGAGGTTTACGACCTTACCTTTGTAGATATTTCCTGCGTATCGATCCTGACTGGCACGTTCGACATAGAGTTCCTCTAGCCGACCATCCTCTAAAATCGCAATCCGACATTCCTCGGTTTGCGACGCGTTGATCAACATTTCTTTTTTCATAACTGTCGTTTCTGTTTCTATGTTCGATCGCGCGCGTTATGTCACGGCTTGTTTGTCGAATCACCTCCGACGGGAAGCCTTTTGCGTGGAGGCTCGGCATCCAGTTCCGTATGGACTCGGCAAGTGTGTGTTGCCGCCAAGAATCGCCAATCAGACCATTTCGTTTGGTCAGCAACCCATTTGAATGCGCACACGATATTGCGGGTGTCGCATCGATGTGACAAACGGTTACCCGAGGCGGGCGTCGAACGAATGTAAAATTTACTAACCGTGCCAGCTGCTGAGAATCGAGCAGCGACTCCAGCGCAACGTCGAACCGAGAATCTGGTTCAAAAGCCGGAGATCGGCTCGATCGCGAATTCGGTTTGATTACATGTGACATCGTTGGCACGAAAACTGAATCTAAAAATTTCGACTGCGCAAAAGAGCTTGCGCGATCAAATCAATTTCGCTGCCGTTTGCCTTGTTTTTCGCTGGCGAACGGTAGCTGTTTATTACCAAATTCGCACCACAACATTGTGATGCAAACAAAGCCGCCACCGGTTGCTCTTGACCTGGATCGACGATCGATTCATCAGATTGACGGTGACTAGCCATAACAGATCTATTTTTGTTTTTGTTCGGGAAATCCTGACTGAATCAAGTCGGCCAAGGCTTTGACCGCTTGTTGTGCATCGGGTCCGGTTGCATTGACTTGCAACTCCGTACCCTTTGAGGCACCTAACGTAAGAATTGATAACACGCTTTTTCCGTCGATTCGTAATTCGTCTTTGACGACTTCGATTTGGCTGTCGAATCGCGCTGCGGCCTCGGCAAACAAATACGCCGGGCGCATATGGAGACCTTGCGCGTTTTCGACCTTTACGGACCGTGTTTCAGTACGATTGGACATTGTCCCTGCGTGTGCAATTTTCGAGAAGGATTAGGAGACAAATTGGTTATTGTCTGCTTCTTCCAATAATTGTTGAATGTCTGCCGCTGTTTTCGATTGTTTCAAAAATCGACAAAACATTTCTTCTCGCAATTGCCTGGATATGTTTTCCAATGCGCGCAAATGATCCCCGGGTCGATCGGGGGGTGAAATCAGCAAAAAGAACAACTGTACAGGTTCGCCGTCTAAACTTTGAAACTCTACGCCCTCATTGCTGACGCCTACCGTGCCGACCAATTGATCGACACTTGGATGCTTGGTGTGCGGAACGGCGATTCCCTTTCCAATGCCGGTACTGCCAAGCTCTTCACGTTTCATGATCGCTTCGACAATACTATCCGCTTCGTCATTCTTGAGTTGCCCAGTGCTTATCAAACTGCTCACCAACTCGCGAATGACGCCCTCTTTGTCGGTAGCCGATAATCCTGCCTGTATCGCCTCCGAACTAACAAAATCACTAAACTTCATTCAAATATCCTCTCGGTCTTCAATCACCATTCAGCCAACGAGTGCTGACAATGTTCGCGGCAGTGCCAATCGATATACACATTCATCGATTCTGGCACCTATTCAGGCAGAACATCTTCGACTCGTTGATTTTTGTTATTTCGGTGATTTGTTAATTTCTCTTTGTGTTTTCGTAATTGTCGTTCGAGTTTGTGAACGACACTATCAAGCGCTGCGAAAACATTATTGGCAGAATCCGCAGCAAAAAAATCATCTGTTTCTTCAGCAGATACTTTGACTTCCACTTTTGGGTTTTCAATGCGTACCAGGTCGACAATAACATCAATCCCGGTGGTTCGATCAAAAAAACGGGGGAGTTTTTCAACTTTCTGTTTAATGGTTTGTTGTACTTCGTCTGTCAGTTGACCATGCTTCGCCGATATCGATATTTCCACGTTTTGTAAGCCCCTCACTGGTAGTGAATAGACCGGTCGACAAATCAGCCTATTGACTTTATGTCGTATTCAACACCTTTATATTCTAGCGTCGCTCGCAAATTGCCACAAATCCTGTTGTTTACACGAGAATCCTCGAAAACACCCACCCATACCACAAACTGACCCTGATTTTATGATTGTTAGCACGAAAACCTTTCGGCATCGTCTCGTCAAAAAAACGTTTTGCACAAAGTAATTCGACGTCTCCGTAAGGTCGAACGATGGCAGATAATTCATCCTTGACAAGGAATCGATCACCAAGTCGTCCAATATACAGTTATCCACCGTCTGTTTTTGATTGGTTGTTTTGATCGTCTTCGTTTTTGTTGTCGCTGTCCGGCAGGGGCAAACCGACAATATCGACGTGCGGTGGTTCGGGCAGCGAAGCGTATCGAATCGTGTTTTTTTCTAGTTTCCGAGTCCAGTTTTTGATATGGCGGCGCCGAATGATGCCCGGTGATTCAGCGCGATAACTAAATGTCAATCCATCGGTGACTGACCTTAGGTTGTCGATCGCCAAAACGCGCATGGCCAACTCCGAATCGTCCAACAGTTCAACAAGCTGGGCATCTTTTCCAGCAGCCAATTGATCTTGCGAATACCCAAGTATTAACTCGAAAATTTTGTTCTGACGATTTCCCGCCTGCGCCAAATCGGCGTAAATCTGATTCGCCGCTGAGGAATCATTGGCCAGATAAAACCGAACCAGACCGATAACATTTCGCCACTCAGATCGATTCCGATCGTCGTTGAGAAAATCAACCAGAAAAGCAAAATTACCAGCTGCCGCCAATCCACCGATTGCCTCAGTGCGATATTCTTTTCGATTATTACCCGTCAACTCAATAATCTGATCAATTATTTTCTTTTCGTTGATAAACAGTTCGGCAAACTGCGAATCAGCGAAACCATCGGGAAGTTGCAACTGTTCAAAGGCCATCGGGCCATTCAATGTCCCCACCCGCGGCGTCGCCTGATCGATTTGAATCCACACATTCTGGGTGGACAATGGTACGACTTGATCGGCAACTGTCCAATCACACCGTTCATTTCGGCAATATACAGTTCGGTATTCAATCGGCTTTTTTTCCCGGGGATCCGAACCGGGAGCAAGGTAGAAAGCACGTTCCAAATAGATTGCGGCGCCTGCAACCGGGATCGATATTACTCCCTTCGTATCGCCGATTTGGATCGACAGATCCGAATCAACCGCTTTGGGTTGAATTTCCAAACGTCCATAGGAAATCGAAATTGCAGGTAGACCATCGTCGCTGGGATGCAATATCGAAATACGCACTGGGCCAATCAAAAACAAATTAATCGTCTCTCCCAGAGTGATCGATGCCACTTGATCACGAAGTACTAATAACTCACTACCAGAATATATTGTCGAATCCGGGGTCGCTCTAATCCAATCCTCGCCGCCCGATGGCAGAATCAACATTAGTTTGTTGGGAGACGAGAACTTTCCAATCTCGACCGGGGCCGCTTGCGCCGTGACCTTCTCGTCGCCGGCCTCTTTCCATGATGAAACATCAATCATCGGCCGATCCGGCAATTCATTCGATGCCACTTGTTCGGACTGATTATCGCCAGGATCTCCAATGTCGAGTGGCCTAGGATGATCGACCGCCCCTTGAGGTCCCTTTTGTTTTGTTAAGTCTGTGGGCTCGGCGGTGTCAGGTTTGTCCGAGTCCTCGTCCGATTTGCCGACGATTCTATTGTTATTGGAATCGGTACCTTTTTTTGGGTCTTCCGCCGACGTCAGCGCGTTATCGCCGCCGCCAGGTACTGCGACCGATTGTCGACCCATCCAAAACGCAAGTCCGATGAGCCCAACAATGCCAGAGAACAAAATAATGGTTGACACAACCGACTTTCGTCGCGCCTTTTGAGACAGCTTTTCAATTGGGACGTAGACCGAATCATCGTCGTGATCCTCAAGTCCATTTTTTGCCGATGGCCGACCTCCAACATATTGATCCTCCTCCACGCTACCGTCCTTGAACGGCAAATCCTCCATGTTGGCAACGAGACCAATAATTGAATCCTCACCGTTAACTTGTTGGTCGCCGGTCGATTTGATCGTCCGATCGAGATCGTAGATCGATTGACGAAGTTCAATGGGAACGTGAGGTGACTGGCTCCTTACCAGATTGCATTTAATTTTATGGCATGCGGCGACCTCGGCTAACAACTCATCGTTGTTCAACAAGTCCCTTTCAAAATTAGCTGTTTCCTTCTCGTTCATTTTCATGTCGAGATAAACAGCAACTTTATTGATTTCCATCGCATCCTTGTCGTCTAAGGGCGGTGGAGCTATCTGGGGATTTCGGCGCAGCGACTCGATTCGCTCGATCCACGGACCGGCTTTTTCACTTTTCTCAACCAACTCTTGAAGACGCTTACGTTCGGCCGATCTCAAATCAGTCTGGTCGAGAAATCGCAACAGGTTTCTCAATGTCAGACGCATTCCGGATCTCCCAATAGGCCGCATGGTCTTTTCGCGGAGCGAAAAGCAACTATCAGTCTTTTACAAAAATGGCGGGAACGTTTTTCTCGTCGATTGCATTATTCAACGCGGCCAGGTCCTCGTCAAAGATCGTTGCCAAGGCCGCCAGGTTTTCGTCGATTGCTTTTACGACCATATCGTAAACCTCAACGGCTTGCCGCGTGGGCGGTCCGTCCGCCGAGGATACGACGCTGACGAGTGCACTGAGCCGGTTGTTCAGTCTTATCGGGAAATTTAACGGATCCTGACCACTCTTAGATTTCGTTTGATACAAGGTTTCCTCGATTTTCGTCAGTCGCTGGACAATTTCTTTTCCCTGGTCGATGAGCGGTTTGTAATCCTCGTTGTCGGCTAGCCGCTTGGACAACGATTGTATCTGGGCACGAACATCGCGAATTCTTTTGATGGCGCGATGAGTCTCCGTCAGCTTGTCTCGAATACCAATCAAAAACTCAAACTGAGCGGTGTAGTCATCGGCCGAAACGGTCAACCTGGGATCTTTTTTGATTTCGAAATCGACTATTTGTGAGTCGTCGCCGACGCTCAATTTGGCTTGAAAGTTTCCAGGTATGGCTGCTGGTCCCTGGGTGCCGCCACCCCACAAGACCATGCCGTCGAACACTTCGGCGCCCTTGTACCGCATGTTCCAGGTCAATTCGTTGAGACCTGCCTTTGAATTCAACTGAGCTTCATCATTATCCTTGTCTGGTTTCGACGAATATCTCTGGACCAAGTCGCCGCCTGGATCGAGGATATCCATCGTCACCACCGTATCCTCTGGCACATCGCGCAACCAATAACGCAACGGAACGCCACCCGGTGGATTTTGTCCGGTCGTCAAACTGCCCCGGCCACGACCTCTTCGTCCGCCGCCGAGTCCCCGGTAGACCGGTCGGGGGGCAAAAAGATGCGACATGGATTTTCGAATCCCGTCACTCCATTGATGAATTAACGTCAGATCATCAAGTACCCAAAACGAACGGCCCTGCGTCGCCACAACTAGATCGTTGTCTTTGATCGTCAAGTCGGTGATCGGTACGATAGGCAGATTGAGTTGAAAGGACTCCCAGTTCTCGCCGTCGTCAAACGAAATATACATGCCGCGTTCGGTACCGGCGTACAACAAACCATCTTTTTCGGGATCCGCGCGCACGACGCGCGTAAAGTGCTTGCTGTCGATTCCTTTACAAATCATTTTCCACGTTTTGCCGTAGTCCGTTGTTCTCAGCAAATACGGTTTGAAATCGTCTAATTTGTACCGCGTCGCGGCTACGTATAGACCGCCTTTTTCGGTCGGGTGAACTTCGATGCTGTTGATCTGAGCCCATTCTGGCAACTCGGGCGGTGTTACGTTCTCCCAGTTTTCGCCGGCGTCCTTTGACACGTGGATCAACCCGTCATCCGAACCGGTCCATAACAAACCGGGTTCCAAGTGCGACTCGGCGGCGGCAAATATTGTGCAGTAAACTTCCACACCCGTGTTGTCTTTGGTAATCGGACCGCCCGATGAACCGAGCTTTGATGGGTCGTTTCGCGTCAGATCGGGACTGACAGCTGTCCAACTTTGGCCTTCGTCGATCGACTTAAATAAGACGTTCGCCGATGAGTACAGTGTTTTCGAATCGTGAGGAGAAAAGAAAATCGGGAAGTTCCACTGAAAACGATATTTGACCTCGCCGATGCCACGACCGATCGGGTTGTCCGGCCAAATATTCACGTTTCGGTTTTCACCAGTCGCATGATTGCGGCGAGCGAGGTATCCGCCGTAAGAACCTCCATAAACAATATCTGGGTTTTCCGGATGCGGGGCCAAATGGCCACTTTCCCCACCGGCGGTCGGTTCCCAGTCCCTTTCGCCGATCGAACCCCGCCTACCGCGACTCGAAATTCGAACGGTTGAATTGTCTTGCTGAGCTCCATAAATGCGATACGGAAAATGATTGTCGGTGGTCACTCGGTAAAACTGTGCCGTGGGCTGGTTCATATAGGTTGACCAGTTCACCCCACCGTTATACGTGACCTGAGCGCCGCCGTCGTCGCCAACGACCATGCGGTCTGGGTCATCGGGGTCAATCCAGAGATCGTGATGATCGCCGTGCGGTGTCCGTATCGACGAAAAAGTTTTGCCTGCGTCGCCGGATCGCCAAAACTGTACGTTTAGCACATAAACTCTATCTTTGTTTTGCGTGTCGGCATAAACGCGAGTGTAGTACCAAGCGCGTTGCCTCAAGTTGCGATCTTCGTTGATCTTCGTCCACGTTTCACCCGCATTTTCGCTTCGAAACAACCCGCCATCTTGTGCTTCGATTAACGCCCACACCCGATTCGAATCGACTGGTGAAACCGTGACGCCAATTACGCCGACAATCGAGTTTTGAGGCAAACCTCGATTTCGTGTAATCTCGGTCCAGTTATCACCTCCGTCCGTGCTCTTCCACAACCCCGATCCGTCCCCACCGCTTTCCAGGCTATAAGGTGTTCGGCGGACTTTCCACGTCGACGCGTAAATCACGCGGGGATTATTCGGATCCAATATCAAATCGAAAGCGCCCGCTTCATCCGAGACAAACAGAATTCGTTCCCAAGATTTGCCTCCGTCGACTGTTCGGTAAACGCCACGCTGCTGGTTGGGACCGAACAAGTGGCCGAGAGCTGCAACGTAGACCGTATTCGGGTCTTTGGGATGGATGCGAATCCGCGGAATACGCCGCGAATCCTCCAGGCCGATATGTTCCCACGTTTTACCGCCGTCAATCGATTTCCACATCCCATCACCATGCGAGACATTACCCCGAATGGACTTTTCACCGCCACCGACGTAAATCGTGTTTGGATCTGATTCGGCTACCGCGACGGCGCCAATCGAACCACCAAAATATCCGTCGGAGATGTTGCGCCACGTTGAACCACCGTCATCGGTTCGCCATACTCCGCCGCCGGTTCCACCGAAATAAAACGTCATGGGCCGCCCAGGCACTCCCGTCACGGCTGCCGATCGCCCGCCGCGAAATGGACCAATGCTTCGGTAGCTGAGCGTGTCAAACAACGGTTGTTTTGGATTTTCATGCTCATCATTCTGAGCCGTCAGACTCGCCGTAAACGGACACGATAATACTAGAACAAGCAGTACGATTAAATGATTACAGAGCGGGTTACACATAGAAACTGTCCCAAAATCTGGATGCAAATGCGATGTAGTGATGAACGCCGTATACCCTAGATTCTAGTTAGACATTCATCGAGGTGTTAGCCACCTCATAAACGAATTGTGAGCTGCCGATGACAATTCATTGACTTTGACCTCAATGATTTGGACCACGAACCATTTCACAAACGGTGGTCTCTAATCGTGCTCGACAGGTCGGATGGCAAAGTCGCGCAAGGTTGCGGAAAGATTCTCGCAGTTTCCATCGAGAACAAATCGGACAAGAACTTCGCTGGCCACGGCAACGGCGAGTATTACCAGGTTTCGCGCCAACGGGTACTCACAGACGTCCCCTTCAACGTCTTGGGGCACGCGATAGTGTTCGTCCCAGATCACTTCGCAGTAGTCTTCGAATAAACCAACGTGCAGTGCTGTGGTTTCCGTCGTCCGGCATTGGTCTTGAACCAGTTTTCGAGAATGAGAATTGTCAAACGCGTCGATTACAACGTCCGTACCCGACAATAGTTTTTTGACTGACCGCTCGTCCAGTCGTTTTGTAATCGCCTCGAGTTCGACATCGCATGTTCGAAACAGCCGGTTGCGCAGGATTTCGGCCTTCCATCCTCCGATATCGGCGCGGTCGTAAAGTTGCGTACTAACATTGTGTTCTTCAACTCGATCGCAATCGATCACTCGTATTTGACGAAACCCTTGACGAACAAGGTTATCCGCCAGCAGCGATCCCACGGCGCCGGCGCCGCATAGCGTCAGCTTAATCTCGGCAAGTTTCGCAATCGCGTCCTCGCCACGATATTGCTCTTCATGCAACAGCGCTCTATCCATCGACACTTTCGTTATCCGTATTTTCTTTAGGATCAAACATCACAACCAGATCATCGACTGGAAAATTGCCAGATTGGTTGGAGCGGAACAATTGAGTCGCTGCAACTGGTTGGCCCGTGCAGTTGTCGTCGACAAAAGTGAATCCGACGATTTCTGCATCGCATTGAATCAGGCAGACTAGTGATTTGCCCAAACAACTTGTCCAGGCTTGCATCGTGTCGACATCGCGCTGGCTTGGTTCAAGCAACCCGCTGGGATGTGTATGCAGAAACCCGATGATGTCGCCAGACGATTCATCCCGCCGGATCACCCAATCATGATCAAACTCGACACGGGTCGGCGCACCCTCAGTCGGTTGCATCTTGTGACCGATACAAAAGGGTCCTTGCCGCTGGCCCACCAACACCCAGCATTTTTCGTTGGTGACCCGGCTCGCTAAATCCATCGAAGACGGCGCGTCAGTCATCGTAAATTTGTCCTGTCCGCTGGCCTTCTCGCAGCACGCCTACCAGGCTTGTCAAATCAAACTTTTCGTCCTCGCCAGCCAAGCAAATTCCAGCCGAAAATACTGTCATATTATCTTTGTCGATTGCCGACGTGTAGTTTTGACCGTTCACTTCGTAACTTATCTGATAACTATCATTTCGCTCGACGTAACTAACAAGTCGGGCGCCTGCATGCGACAAACTATCGGTTAACCTCGATCGAACCGGATCGCCATAGTTAATCGATTGCTCGATTTCAATATTGCGTTGCGTCGGCGCTCGGCTCCGTCGATTCTGACGACCAGCTGCCGACAACCAATAACACAATTCAAATGCGGCCCGCTGCTCGGCAGACAGGCCTGATGACTTAACATCCTCCGGCAGCGCGCGTTGCTCGAGCGACTCACGAAGATATCTCGCATGCGTTGGATTGGCACGGATATCGAGTTCATCAAACCAAAACTGGGCGCCATCAAAACGCGCGATCAAAGTGTCAAATTGTTGAACATCCGAGGCGATTCTGATCGGTACAAGCCCGTCAATCTGGAATCGCGCGTCACCTCGATTGGCCGAACACGCAAACCAACCCGCCGCCGTCCGCCGGCACGCGATCAACCGAACGCGTGGAAATAGCTCGAGATATTTTCTTCGCTCAGCAAGCGAAGCCTCGCGCACCAAAATGGCTTCGGTGATCGAAATCGGTTCAAAGATTCCGTATCCTTCAAAATCTTCTGGGGCCGTTTTAATCCGGCACACTGCCTCACCAATTTTGACGCGAACAACTCCACCACTGAGTGCCGGCGCGATAAAACGACTGGACAAGAATCTGTCTTCTTGATCCGCTGCGCGATCGATCAGCTTATTCACATCGATGTTGTGTTTGCGAGATTTGCTCACCGACGATCCCTGTCACATCGGACTTGGATACAAAAAAAGCTCGCGCAAGTTCGAGGAGCGGAACACTCGTGTGAAAACACGTATTTGTTTGTAAGCTCCAAATGTCGGGCGCGAGCAGTCGTAATTGTAGCGGAATCAAGTTTGATTTGTAAACAAATTAGTCGGCCACCCCCGTGTACCGCAAAACAAACGCAGAAGTGTGCACGTTTGCACGCCGTTTCTGACCAAATCAATCCTTGTCCAGCGGACGACACAGGGGACTGTTCCTGTACTTGAGCTGCTACTCGTCTCGGCGGTTCGGCAACTGATACTGCATGATTTCCATCAGCAGTTCCAATTTGCTTGGACGAGACAACATCGGCACCAGGTTCGGCAATGAATAGTAGTCGCCATTGAATTGGAACACATCGGTTTCGATTCCGCTCTCGCGACATTGCCGCTCGACAAAGTTTCCGCTGCCCGGTGTGCGGACAATACATACATTCGGTGCTGCGCCAAGCGCCGCGCAGTACTGGTTATAACTGTCCACAAAATGCGGCGGCGTATTGTGGCCCTCGTCGGTAATCATGATGATTTGATCGACATATTGCCCTGCTTTCGTCATATGAACAAGTGCGACACCACACGAAGTCGCGCCTTCGGCGTTAATCCCCACAAGCGCACGTTCCCAACCAGCCAGATCCTTGCTACTGGTATCGATCGGGTAGCCAATCGTGTCGAAAGCATAGGCAAACAGGTCGGCTTCACAGATCGCCGATATCAGTGCACCGATTTGTTTGCCTAGTTCGATGGCGATGCTCATCGAAGACGACTTGTCAATCAACAGTGCGGTGGGACGTGAAATTCGCCCCTTGGCTTTCACTTGAGTATCGGCGACCTGTTCGAGCGACTCACGCAAGTCGTCCGAAACGGCACCCGACCGGATAGCCTGTTCCGCTTTCAGGGCACTCACTCGCTCGTCCGTTTTTGCGGCTTCCAATTTGGCCTCGACAAGTTGCTTTATATCCTTGGAATCCAGCGCACCTCGTTTTTTTAGCGAGCCCAGGTTATTGATCAGCTCTTGTGGGCTCATTTGATCGATTAGTGCCACCAGCACGGCAGGCGTCATTTGACGTACGACGGTTGCCGCGACTCGGTAGGGGATTCGATGCTCGACAATCGCCCGCGCCTGATCGGCCGGTTGTTTTGCCGCCGCCAATTCGCGTAGCGCAAACAATCGGCTATCGGCCGGTGGATTTTCGTCGAACAGGATTTGTTGCGCGCGGTCGCCTGGCTTTATGTGGAGCAAAGCGTAAAGACGCTTCATCGCTTTGCGAGCAAACAATACTGCACTGTCAAAACTATCCGGGTCCGCCTCGCGCTGTCGCAAGTAGCGCGTGATTTCTGTCTTCATTGCCCTCGGGATATTGCGGAATAGTCCAAATTCTTCCGTAACGTGGGCCGGCACGTTCTCTGCCGTGGCAGAATCCGATTGGCCTGTCAGTTCGCGGCGCGCGGCGGCTCGACGAGCCCGACGAGAGGCGGCCGATACAGCGGTTTTTCGTTCATTTTTCCCAAGCTTGCGCGTTTTTTTGCGACCGCCAATAAAGTCGACAACTCGCACGACCTGGTAGGGAGGCAACTGCCGCAGTAGCGCCAGGCCAACATCCCGGTGACCAGGAAAATCACTCAGTATCAGCGCCACAATAAACATCTCTTTGTGATCGCGGACATCGCCGTGATCGTTGTACCAAGCGGCCAAACGCACGTAGAACCGAGGGTCTCGCGAGTTCATGTCGCTATGCACCGGCCAGATCTTGCCGAGTTCCCGGTGCGGCGTCGTCAACAATGTATTGAGGATTTCAACTCGAATATCTTGTTCTGCAATAGCCATCAATCTTCTCATTCCCCCCTTTTACAAAGGTGGGTTAGGGGGGTTCATATGTACTTTTGTCAAATAACACCGCATGTATTTGTCTTGTTTACGGCAGGCCAAGGCGACTGCATTACAATTCACGTCCCGCCGAGCAATTCGTCAAAGCTGGCTATCGAATTTTCGTGACAATCCTTGGCTTTGAGCTTCGGTTAGTCATGATTGTCATCCATTACTTTCAAATCTTAACAAAAAAACGAGGGCTCGAAGCCGGGTTTGACTCCCTTTCGGAATGCCAAACCAAACTTCGAGCCCTCGCTCTAATTTTCTTCACGGTCGATCCGTACAAGTCGCAAAAGCGAGTGTTTATAACCCCCCGAAAATTGATGCCTTTAAGTGGAGGGTATAGGAATCGAACCTAT